>R14__coassemble_2036_pt1 | contig 9043 bp, 8 predicted proteins | sample R14__metabat2_high_PE_017 | metagenome-assembled genome bin R14 | reverse complement strand
TATCTACACTCCCCACCTCCCTCTCCGGAGGTGGAGAATGTATTACCCTTTATTATATATTAATAATGTATCATTTCCCCAAGCGCATTGTCGCTACATTCCTTATTGCTACTGCCGCAGTGACCACGTCACTGGCAGGTGTCATCAAGGGCAAGGTCGTCGACCAGAACCGTGCCCCCCTTGAATTCGTCAACGTCTCCCTGCTCGATGCCAACGGCAAGCTCGTCACGGGCGCCATCGTCGAGGAGTCGGGACGCTTCCAGCTCATTGACGTCAAGGATGGTACCTACACCCTCCGACTCACCTACGTCGGCTATCAGACCCTCGAGCGCAAGGTCACCCTGGGCTCCGCACAGAAGGACCACACGCTCAACCTCCACACCCTCACCCTGCAGGACGACTCGGCCGTGCTCGACGATGTCACCGTCGTCGGCCAGAAGTCTGCCATGCGCTTCGAACTCGACAAGAAGGTCTTCGACATCGGTTCGCAGGCCTCGGCCGTAGGTCTCTCCGCTTCCGAGGCGCTCGAGAACATCCCCTCTGTCGAAGTCGATTCCGAAGGCTCCATCTCGCTCCGTGGCTCCACCTCGGTCACGGTCTGGATCAATGGCAAGGCGCAGGGCCTCACCAGCGACAACCGCGGCGACATCCTTCAGCAGATGCCCGCCGAGAGCATTGACCACATCGAGGTCATCACCAATCCCTCGTCCAAATACAGCCCCGAAGGTTCAGCCGGCATCATCAACATCGTCCTCAAGCGCGACCGCAAGGCGGGCTACTATGGCGGCGTCCAGCTCAATGTCAACAACGAGAAGGGCGGTCGTGTCGGCGCCAACATCAACTATTCGAGCGGCATCCTCGAGGCTTATGCCAATCTCGGCGTCGGCCGTCGCGTCCACAACGGTGGCTCCTACACCGACCGCGACTACCTCGACGCCGCGGGCAACAAGTATGCCAACCTCATCACCGACAGCGAGAACGAGAACGTCGGCAAGAACCTCTTCTCGCGCGCCGGCCTGACCTGGCACTTCACCTCCAAGGACGAGATAGGCCTGAACTTCATGGGCATGTTCGGCGATGACAGCCGCACCACCGATTACACCTACACCTACCGCGAGCTCGCCTCGACCATCAACAACTACGACCGTACGCGCCGTAGCGGCAACGACGGCGATAACAAGATGTTCCACTTCGGTCTCGACTACCGTCACGAGTGGAAGACCAACCACACCCTCGACGTCCAGCTGAGCCGCAACCAGTGGCGCTCGCCCTCCGACACCTGGTACGACCAGCAGACCACGATGGGCGTCTCCGATTATTGTGCCACCGGCATCGAAACCCGACAGTACAGCACCTATCAGTCGCAGCAGACCACCATCCAGAACAAGGGCTGGGAGCTGCAGGCCGACTACGTGCAGCCCATCGGCCAGAACAACAAGTTCGAGGCAGGCTACAAGGGCGAGTGGCGCCGCGAGGACTCGCCTACCCAGACCTGGAATGACGAGGCTCGTCAGGATAACGTCATCACCCTCTACAACCGCTTCATCTACAACATCGACATCCACGCCGCCTACCTCAACTACGGCGGCAAGATAGGCAAGCACTTCAGCTACCAGTTAGGTCTCCGCAATGAGTACTGGAAGGTCCACACCGAGTCGACCAACTTCTACGAGGAGCATCCCGAGTATCAGAAGAAGTCCACTGACCCCGAGATGCAGAAGGTCGAGCCCTTCGACAAAAACTACAACCAGCTCTTCCCCACCGCCTTCCTAAGCTGGATGATCAACGAGGGCAACGAGCTGCAGGTCAACTACACCCGCCGCATGCATCGCCCCTGGGGCGGCCAGATGAACTCCTTCCAGAACATCAGCGACTCCACCTCGATCTCCTACGGCAACCCCGAGCTGACCCCCAGCTACACCAATTCGTTCGAGTTCAACTATCTGCGCATGTGGACCGAGCAGACACTCTCCGTCAGCGCCTACTACCGCCCCACCGACGACGTGACGCAGAACATCAGCTACATGGAGAACAACATCCGCTACAGCACCAACGTCAACGTCGCTAAGGAGCTCCAGAGCGGCATTGAGATTGTCTCGAAGAACAAGCTCTGGCACACCGTCGACGTCACCACCACGCTCAATGGCTACTACCACAAGCTCGATGGTGGCGACTTCACCACGATGCTCAATGGCAAGGAGTACGCCGTCTCGGTCACCGGGTCGGAGGACTTCGCCTGGAATGCCCGTGTGCAGATTCAGTCGATGCTGCCAGGCAAGGTCAGTTTCCAGTGCCGAGCCAACTACGATGCGCCGCGCAAGATCACCCAAGGCACCCGCGAGAGCTCCTGGTCGTTCGACGCCTCGCTCAAGCGCTCCTTCTTCGATGGCAAGTTCACCATTGCCCTCAATGGCCGAAACCTCTTCAACAGCCGCAAGTGGCGCACCACCACCGACTACATGTCTGATGCCGGTGGCTACCATCAGTACAACAAGTCCTGGCGTGGCAACCGCCGCATCATCCTGCAGTTCAACTACACCTTCGGCAACATGCGTGCCAAGAAGGGCGACCGCGAGCGTGGCGACCAGAACGGCGACGACGACTCCGGCAACAGCTACAGCGGAGGCGAGGACTGATCTGAATTATTCGAATAATTCAGAAGTTATTAGTTAGGAAGTTATCAGTTAGGACACTGCATAATACATTAACTAATAACTATTAACTAATAACTACTAACTAAAAACTTTTTATTCAACATGAATAAAATCTCCTATTCCCTTGGCCTCTCCATCGGCCAACAGCTCCGTCAGATGGGGCTCCGTGACGAACTCGTCATCAGCGACTTCTCCGTAGGTATCACCGACATGCTCCAGGGCCGACAGTTCCAGATCGATCCCATGGAGGCACAGATGACCCTCCAGCAGTTCTTCGCCGAGCAGGAGGCCCGTCAGAAGGCAGCCGCCGCCGAAGCTGGCAAGGCAGCCCGCGAGGCAGGTGAGAAGTTCCTCGCCGACAATGCCCAGAAGCCCGGCGTCACCGTCACCGCCTCCGGCCTGCAGTACACCGTCCTTCAGGAAGGCACCGGTGCCCAGCCCAAGGCTACCGACACCGTACGCTGCCACTATCACGGCACGCTCATCGACGGCACTGTCTTCGACTCCTCCTACCAGCGCGGCGAGCCCTGCGAGTTCGGATTGATGCAGGTCATCAAGGGTTGGACCGAAGGCGTACAGCTCATGAAGGAGGGCTCCAAGTACCGCTTCTTCATCCCTTACGACCTTGCCTATGGCGAGCGTGGAGCCGGTGAGGACATCCCTCCCTACTCGGCACTCATCTTCGATGTAGAGCTCATCAAGGTGCTCTGATTACGTCCTCTTCTGGCCAACAAAAATGAAAAAACGGGTTGAAAATGCAAAAAGTTGTCCGAAAATTTGCATTTCTCCCGTTTTTCCATTACCTTTGCACCCTGAATTACAATAAAACCAATCATAAACAATGCGCAAACTCACACTCCTGCTGATGCTGGCTCTGATGCCGCTCTTCGCTATGGCTGCCGATGAGGACAAGGATGCCCAGAAGACCTCCGCCCCCGATGGCCGCTTCGAGATCGTACAGTCACAGATTCTTCGTTCCAACACCTTCCGTCTCGACAAGTACACGGGCGACGTCTATCAGTTCATCATGAAGGACACCTGGTACACCTGGGAGAAGATCACCCGTCAGGGTGCATCCAAGGACACCACTCCCGCCACGCAGATCAACTATCAACTCTTCCTCGGAGGAATGCAGGCACGTGATGCGTTCCTGATGAATGTCAATACCGGCGAGACTTGGCTCCTCGTCAAGGACAAGAGCGACAAGTTGCTGTTCCAGCCGCTCAATCCCTGATCGGTCCACCTAATCCTAGATTGGTCCGTTTAATCCCTGATCGGTCCACCCAATTCCAGATTGGTTCGTTTAATCCCTGATCGGTCCACCCAATCCCTAGTCTATCTGCCCATGAGCAAGCACCAACGTCGCAGTCTCATCGATCTTCCCTCTTCCACAGCTCTCACTAAGGAGAAGGTCCAGTACCTCCGTATCCGCAATCTGTGCGGTTTCCTCGGCGTCATCCTGCCGTGGCTGGCACTCTTCTCGGCAGGCATCTCGCAGCCTCATCCCAGCGACCAGTGGTGGTGGAGCATCTCCGCCACCTACTATCAGTCGCCCGCTCTGGCCGGCATCCTTACGCCTGCCGCCATCGTGCTGATGTGCTATATTGGCTACGACACGCGCGACAACGTCGTCACCTCGCTCTCCGGCATTGCCGGACTCGGCATCGTGCTCTTCCCCTGCAAGGTCAGTTGGTTCGAGCCAGCGACGCAGGTGGGCTTCTTCCAGTTGCCCATGGTCTGGTCCAACTATGTCCACTGCGGCTGTGCCGTCGTCTTCTTCCTGCTCCTTGCCTACAACAGCATCTGTCTCTTCACCCAGAGCGATGGCAACATGACCGACCGCAAGCGGCTGCGCAACCGCATCTACCGCATCTGTGGCTGGTCCATGGTCGGCGTGATGGCGATCTTCGTGCTCTGCTCGCTCCTCGATGCCCCCGGGTGGACCACCATGCTGGTCGAAATCTTGTTGCTCCATCTCTTCGGCATTACCTGGCTGGTCAAGGGGGAGGCATTCCCATTCCTCAATGACAAGCCTGAGGAGACTGCTTAAACTCGCACCCATTTATCATTCCAATCATGAATCTCTATTTCCTCGAATTTCTGGGCACCCTCTTCCTCATCCTGGTGGGCGAGGGTGTCAATGCAGCCTGCTCGCTCGAGAAGTGTAAGGCGAAGGGCGCTGGCTGGGTCTTCATCACCCTGGGCTGGGGCCTCGCCGTCATGGTCGGCGCGCTCGTGTCGTCGCCCTCGGGAGCGCATCTCAATCCTGCTGTCACGCTGGGCCTTGCCATGGCGGGCATGTTCGACTGGGCGCTCGTCCCTGGCTACATCATCGCACAGATGCTCGGAGGTTTCTGTGGTGCCGTGCTGGTATGGCTCTTCTATCGCGATCACTTCGCTGCCACCGAAGATGCCGAGACTAAGCTGGGCGTCTTCTGCACCGCCCCTGCCATCCCTCACAAGTTCAACAACCTGCTCTGTGAGGTCATCGCCACTTTCGTCCTGCTCTATTGCGTCTTCAGCATCCCCGGCAACTTCGGCGGCCAGACGGGTCTCATCCCCATCACCTACGTCATCATCGCCATCGGTATGGGATTAGGCTCAACGACAGGCTATGCGCTCAATGCTGCGCGCGACATCGCTCCACGCTTTGCCCATACTCTCCTGCCCATTCCACACAAGGGAAGTTCCCATTGGGACTATGCCTGGGTTCCGCTCTGTGGCCCCATCCTCGGTGCCGCCCTTGCCGCCCTCCTCTGGAACTGCGTCAATGGCTGATTCCCTCACAACCTCACAACTTCCTACAAATATCAGCCACCTCCGTTTCTGAATGCTTCAGACGGAAGTGGCTGATATTTCTGTGTCGTCTCCAGACACAATCCCTTAATGGCCTTCACGGCAGGGCTTCATCGTTTTAATCGGTGTCTATTGCTTCTGACAGTGGTATTCTTTTGTTTTCACGATGCAAAGGTACACCTTTTCTGCCATATCCATTAGGATTTTCAGTCCAATCTTTGGTCAAAAAGAGTAAAATCGTCCAATATTTGCGATTTTCCTACATTGCCGGTAGATATTCTCCTCCGTCACCTCCTGCCGCATTAGCACGCTGAGCGGACGGCAGTCGCCCTCATGCACCGAACGGACCGAGGCAAAGCCCGCCTTGAGCAGCGCCTCGCGCTCCTCAATCTGTCCCGACAGCAGGTGACAAGGAATGCCCTGCCGCAGGGCGCGTGTCAGCACGCCTGCTGCCACCTTGCCCATCAGCGTCTGCTTGTCGCTCTTTCCCTCGCCAGTGACGATCAGGTCGGCATCCGCGATCAGCCGGTCGAAGTCCATCGTGTCAAGCACCAGGTCGATGCCCGACTGGAGTGTAGCCCCCAGGTAAGCCATCAGCCCATAGCCCAGACCGCCCGCAGCGCCTGCACCCGGATGTCCCATTAGTTCTACAGGGGCGATGCCGGCTGCTGCCGTCGACAGTGCAAAGTCTCGCAGCCGTTGCTCCAGCAGTTCCACCTGCTCGGGTGTAGCCCCCTTCTGGGGAGCGAACACCCGTGCTGCACCCTGTGCCCCGCACAGTGGATTGGTGACGTCCGAAGCCACCACCACGCTGCATCCTCCGTTCCAGCCCAGTTCCTTCAGGCACTCCACCATGCCTTTGCCGCCATCGCACGTGGCGCTGCCTCCTATGCCCATCACGATCTGCTCGCAGCCGTGATGCACGGCATCCAGCAGCATCTCGCCCACGCCATAGGTTGTCGTCAGCAGGGGGTTGCGCTTTTCTGTGGGCACCAGGCAGAGGCCGGCAGCCTCTGCCATCTCCAGGTAGGCAGTCCTCCCATCGGTCGACAGGGCGTAATGGGCAGTCACGAGGTCGCCCAGCGGTCCGTGCACCTCCACCGTCCTGGGCTGCAGTTGCAGCACCTGCGACAGGCAGGCCACCAGTCCCTCGCCACCGTCGCTCATCGGCGTCAGTAATACCTCCGCCTCCGGATCCACGCTCCTAAAGCCACGCGCAGCTGCATGGCATGCCTCGATGGCTGTCATGCACCCTTTGAACGAATCGAAAGCTACTACTACCTTCAACTTTTAACTTTTGACTGTTAACTATTAACTCTTAACTACGATGTTCATTTGTGAACATCGATGACGTCCGTCACCCGCTCCATCTGTTCGCGCGAATAGCTGTCGTACGCCTCGGCATAGGCCCTCAGGTGCGCCGCATCGTACGTGTCGCTGTCGATGATGCCCGCCTCTGTCAACAGGCCGACGATCTTGCCCAGCGTCTCCTGACGCAGTGCCGAGGCTCGCTGTTCGTCCGCCACGCGCACTGTCGCCTCGTAGAGCCTCACTATCGCCTCCACCTTGCGGAACGTCCGTTCGTCGATCTCCGTCAGTCCTTGGTGGTCGTAGATGCTCGAGGCTACACCCTTCAGCCGCACTACCTCCGGGACCTTGTCGATAGTGACCAGGGTGATGTCGCACAGGCTCCAGTCCCACACCGAGGGACGCATCCTGTCGATGCGCAGCACCTTGCGTCCGAACAGCGGATTGCGCTGAATGTATGTCCTGCCAGCTTCGAGCGTCATAGCATTTGCTCAGTACTTGTCGACCGACATCACCTTAGCCTCACCGCCATTGCAGGGCAGTTCCTGATGGATCACCACACGGTACTTGTGTCCCGCCTTGTCCTGGCAGACGTAGCTGTAGTTTGTGCCGTTGACCACCTGCGTCGCCACGCTCATCGGTGTGAGCGAGATGGCGCCCTTGTAAGTATGACGGAACAGCGCCAGTTCCTCCTGCGAAGGATCCTGAGGGGCAGTGTAACCGCCCACCGTCGATTCCGCTACTTGCTGAGCACCGCTCGAGCATGAGCAGGCGAGGTCAGTCATTGCCACGCTGGCTCCTATGGCCAATGTCGCAGCTAAGGTGGTCTGTGAGTTCATAGAGTTGATGCTGAATTATAGGGTAGGGGGTCACCTCCCTGCAGGGAGGCACCCGCAGGAGAGTTGTTAGTCGCGCTTGAAGACCGCATTGGTCACTTCGTCGGGTGAGATGAAGGTGACATTGTAGAAGACGTCGCCCGTGCCTTCCGTCACGACGATGTAGGTCTTGGAGTCCACGTTCCAGGTGCTCGGAATCTGCATCTTGTAGTTCGTGTATTTGCGGAGGTAGTCTTTGGCATCTTCCTTGCTGCCGGTATATTTGATGTAGAGGTTGCGCTTGCTGTCATACTTGCAGTAATCCTTGATGCAGCGACGAGCCTCGTTGAAGTCATAGTTGTCACCTGCATTTTTCATGCATTGGTCCATCATTTCCTGCGTGCAGCTGGTCATGCTGGTCAGGGAGGTACCGAGGGTCAAGGTGAGGAGGGTGAGTGCGAAGAACTTTTTCATAATCTTTTTCAGTTTGTGAGCCGTGCGGTTTGTCGTGCTGTCGGGAGGCTCGGGTTGTACATTTTTTGTTTTTTGACGGTGCAAAGATAGCGCATTCCGTCGACCCTGCCAACCGAATGGCAACGTTGCGTTCATCTTTCTGCCTCCGGGTATGAGCCAGTCCGCAACGTTGCGACCCCCTTGAGTCCTTCGTCACTCAGCCTTGGTTACTCCCCCTTCTGGCGGGGAATGATCACCGTAGGCATACCGCATGCGTAGGGAGCGATCTCGTACTGCTGGTAGGTCAGCACGACGCCCTGGCTGGTCAGGTAGGGAGGCGCTGCAGGCAGTCCGATATTCGGCTCGAAGAGCACCTCATTCAGCTGCTGCTCGGTGGTGATCACTGAGCCGTCCTCGCCCTTGAGGTCCTCCTTGATGTCGAAGTTCTCCATGAGGCCGCGTCTGATGGCCGCCATCAGCTCCTCTTCCGACATGCCCTGTAGCAGTTCGTAGCCCAGTTGGTGGCCGTCCTTGCGGTCGAAGGTCACGCCCTCGATGATCACGCCGCCATGTGCACCGTTGGTGTAGAGGTAGGTCGTGCAGGTCATTGAGAGGTAGTCCTCGTCCTCGTAGACAGGCTCGATGCGGAGGTCGTAGGCGTAGTTCACCCCGTAGTCGGCATTGTCGCGGGTGTCGAATTCCTCGCGTGCCTGCGTTCCGTATTCGTTGAGCCACTCCATAGCGTGGATGGTCATCAGGGCGGGGATGCTGTCGCGATAGGAGGCGAGCGAGTCGCCCATCCACTGGCAGATCCAGGTGTTGATGCTGTCGGTCAATGCCTGAGGTCCGCTGATGGCATAGCAGGCCTTCAGGTCGATGCGCACGGCGTTGGCCGAGTCGAGGATGATGGAGTCGTGGCATTGCACGCTGTCCAGGGTCAAAGTGTCCGACGTGGCTCCGTCGGGAGTCTGAGCCGTCTTCTTGCATGCGGTCAAGCCGAGCAGAAGGCAGGGGAGG
>R14__coassemble_2034_pt1 | contig 9048 bp, 7 predicted proteins | sample R14__metabat2_high_PE_017 | metagenome-assembled genome bin R14 | reverse complement strand
GGTCATCACCACGCCGGGTCTCTGGCGCTACATCATCGGCGACACCGTACGCTTCTCACAGCGCGACCCCTACAAGTTCTATATCACCGGCCGCCATGCAGCTCGTCATCGACAACCGCATCTTCTACGAGTTCATCCCCATGGACGAGTACGACGAGGGTGACACCTCGTCGATGCGTGCCGTACCGCTCACCGGCATCGAGCTGGGGCGCAACTACGCCATGGTCATCACCACGCCGGGTCTCTGGCGCTACATCATCGGCGACACCGTACGCTTCACACAGCGCGACCCCTACAAGTTCTATATCACCGGCCGCACCAAGGCGTTCATCAATGCCTTCGGCGAGGAACTCATGGTCAGCAATGCCGACGAGGCGCTCGCCCTCACGTGTCAGGAGACTGGCGCCCAGGTCAGCGACTACACCGCTGCCCCCACCTTCCTGAGTGGCAACCACAAGGCGCATCACTCCTGGATCATCGAGTTCGCGGTGGCTCCCGCCTCGCTTGACGACTTTGCCGACCGTCTGGACCGTCACCTGCAGGAGGTCAACAGCGACTATGAGGCGAAGCGTTACAAGGGCATCTTCCTCGACCGGCTGGAACTCACGCAGGCCCGGCCGGGACTCTTCACCGACTGGCTCCGCTCGACCAAGGGCAAGCTCGGCGGTCAGATCAAGATTCCCCGCCTCAGCAACTCCCGCCGATATCTCGAAGAACTGATGGCTATGAATGCCAAGTAAATAGAGCAAAAAGAATAATAAATAGACCAGCTGCGTCTCTTGGGACGATCAGCTGGTCTATTTATTATACTCTTTGCTCTATACTCTTTTCAGAGGATCACTTCTTCTGAATGAGTATCGTGTAGTACGTCTTGGAGTCCTGACCCTGGGGCAGGTCCTTGTAGTCGCCCACTACCCACGACAGCAGGCGCGAGTCGATGTAGTACTTCTTCTGGAGCATGGCTATCACCTTCTCGGCGCGCTCCATGCAGTTCACGACAGCCATGGCGCCGTCCGAGTCGAACTGTCCCTTGTAGCTCTTCACTACGATCTGAGCCACCTGGTTGCTCGACACCATCGATGAGAGTTCGATGAGCTTCGTATCGTACTCCGAGCCATCGACCATCTGCTGCGTGATGCTGCAGAAAGGCTCCAGCTTGACCTGTTCGCCGGCAGCCACCTCAGCCTGTGCCTTGGCCTGTGCCTCGCGCTGCTGGCGGCGTGCCTCGCGTGCCTCACGGGCGCGCTCCTCAGCCTCACGCTCAGCCTGCTCGCGGGCAGCCTTGCGCTCAGCCTCCTGACGCAGCGCCTCCTGTGCAGCCTGTCGGTTGGCTTCGGCCTGCAACTCCTGACGGGTGGCGGTCTTCGGTTTGCCACGCAGGTTCACGCCCACGCGCAGCTGCACCATGTGCTCGGTCTCCGAGGGACTCGGGTCATAGCCGTCGTCAGCAGGAAGTCCGATGCCGTAGGTCAGCGTGAACTTCACGTCCACGTTGCGACGCGGACGGATGTAGATGCCGGGACCTGCCTCGATGCCGGTCCAGTTGGTGTACTTGTAGTCCGAGGGACCGTTCTCCAGGTCGCCCTTGCTCTTCATGTTCAGCAGGATGCCGCCACGTCCCTCCAGGAACCACGACATCGACTCGCTCTGGTTATTGAAGCGCAGCGTGATGTCGCCCATCACGGGGACGGCACTGCAAGCCTTCGAACCGTCCACCACGCCGAACATCGGATAGTAGCCCGAGGTGACACCCAGGTAGAGGTTGCTCGTCGCATTGATGCCCACGCCCACGTTGACCAGACCTGCCAGATCCTTCTTCGAACCGAACATGGCGCCCGTCTCGACACGGAACTCCCACTTGTGGCGGATGCCGTTGTCATACTTCGCCTCCTGAGCGACTGTTGTCCCAGCGAGGCTCAGGGTCAATGCCGTGAGCAATAGGGTTTGGTTATAATTGATCTTCATTTTGATGTACTTGATATTGAGGCTGCAAAGATACGCAATTTTCTGATACCTTGGTACGTTCCGGCCCCCGAAAGTCACTACGCTGCCCCCTTAGGGGGCACCTTTGCGCACTCTATTGAGCATTTATCTCACGTAGAGCACTACGACCGCCTTGCTGTCGCCTGTCTCGCCGCCCAGGATGCGTACTATCGAGTCGTCGACGAAGTACTGGTTGCGCATCAGCTTCTTGACCTCGGCAGCCTTGTCCTCAGGGCCCACGATGAATACTTCCTTCACCTGGCGGTTCGAGACCTTTAGACCCAGGTCAGACAAGGTGTCAGAGTAGTAGTTGGCCTCCATCATGCGAGGCGTAACGCGGGTGAGACGGCGGGCATCGGGAGGGAGGAGCTTTGCTCCGCTGTTCCCAACGTGGAGAGTCTGGAGCGTGTCGGAAGGCACGGGGGCGGCTACGGAACTGGTGCTGGAGGCGCTGGCAGCTGCTGTGTCGGTGCTGACGGCACTGGAGGCACTAGAGACGCTGACGACATTGCTGGCGGCTGCGGTGTTTGTGCTGACGGCACTTGCGGCATTGCTGAGCGCATCAACGCTGCCTTGACGCTGGAGGCGGCGCTCCTCACGCAGCTGGCGGGCATGCTCCTCCGCCTGGAGTTCCTCCTGGCGGCGCTGCTCAGCGCGCTCACGCTCCTCGGCCATCTGCTGGTGCGAACGCTCGATGTTGTTCTGGCGCATCACTTCCAGGCGGGTGCCCGAATGGGGCTTGGGACGCAGGCTGATGCCCACCTTGAGCTGCAGCGAGTGCATGTCGGGGCAGCGTGTCGGGTCGAAGCCGTCTGCCTTCGCCTTGGCATAGGCATAGCCGAACTTCAGGCGCAGGTCGATGTTGCGCTTCAGGCGCAGGTCCATGCCCACATTGAGTTCGCCGATATAGTAATTGCCGTAGTGGTAGCCGGGACCATCGACCAGCTTGCCGTCGCCCTTCATGCTCTTCAGCATGCCACCGCGCAGGTCGATGAGGGGCGACCAGTTCTCGTCATCGATGTTCCAGCGGAAGGTCAGCTGGCCCAGCAGCGGCAGTGCCCAGCTGGGGTCACCGCCGTAGACCACGCCATACTTGACGTAGGCGCCCGAGGCCACGCCCACATACCAGTGGCTCGTGGCGTTCCAGCCGAGGCCCAGGTCAGCGAGTCCTGCCAGGTCGCTCTCATTGAGACCCAGCGCCATGCCGCCGTCTATCTGCAGCTCCACCTTGTGGCGGATGCCGTCGTCATACTTCACCTCCGCCTGCATCGTTCCCGTCATCATCGCGGCCAATGCCAGCACTGCAATCAATGGTTTATCTTTCATCTCGTATTTGTTTCAAGGATTTAGTAATGATATCGCATCGCCAGGACATACACATAGACCATGCCATCTGAGACCCTATATAGCAGCCGATGTTCCTGATTTATCCTGCGCGACCAGACACCCTTCAGCTGATGCTTCAGAGGTTCTGGTTTTCCGATACCCGTGAAAGGATGGGCTAATATGTCAGCCAAAAGGGCAGATATTCTATTCTGTATCTGCACATCACCGACCTTCTTCCAATAGTCCCTATCCTTCCTGGCCTGCTCCAGGAGGACTATTTCCATAGGTCCTCCAGTGCAATGGGCTCCGATGTGCCCTTCTTAATTTCCTCGTCTCCATCACGCACGATGCTCATCATGGTATCCGAGGATTCAATATACTTGGTTTCGTCCATCTTCTTGTCCTCAGCCTGAGGTGACACTGGCGACACGAGTTTTTCTGCAAGCCAACGCTTGTTCTTTTCGGTCAATGACAATGTCTGCAGGTATTGCCACAGACCATTCAGTGCAGCTGTAGTCATAGGTCCATACTTTTTTGAGGTTTCTTTTAACAGGATTAAGTAATTGTATAGCTCGTGTCGAATGAGCGTCCCGAGGTTCTGTCAGTCCAGCGCCTCGTACTTCGAGTGCTGGCTGCGGTACTCCGGGACGATCTCCTTCATCTTACGGACGATGGCCATGTCATCGTAGGTGTAGGAGAGCTCGAGCAGTTCCTCCTCGTTGCGCAGCGCCTGCTCGTAGGGGTACTCGCGCACCGACGCCACCTTGATCTTGGGATGGACGGTCGGCTTGGTGAGCTCTGCATCGTTGAGCACCTCCTCGTAGAGCTTCTCGCCGTCGCGCAGGCCCGTGTAGTGTATCTCGACCCCCTTGGCACCGCTCAGGTCGATCATCCGCTGCGCCAGGTCGGCGATGCGGACGGGCTTGCCCATGTCGAAGACGAAGATCTCGCCTCCCTGACCCATCGTGCCCGCCTCGAGCACCAGCTGGCAGGCCTCGGGGATGAGCATGAAGTAGCGGATGATGTCGGGGTGCGTCACCGTCACCGGTCCGCCCCGGCGGATCTGCTCCTTGAAGATCGGTATCACCGAACCGTTCGAGCCCAGCACGTTGCCGAAGCGGGTCGTGATGAACTGGCAGACCCCCTCTGTCCCCCTTAAAGGGGGAAGAATGGCGGACCCGTTCTGTAAGTCCTCCTTTGAGGGGGATTTAGAGGGTCTGTCCTTTATTAGTTCAGCATTCAGACTCTGGCAGTAGATTTCGCAGATGCGCTTCGAGCAGCCCATCACGTTGGTGGGGTTCACTGCCTTGTCGGTCGATATCATCACGAACTTGCGGGTGCCGTACTTCACCGCCAGGTCGGCGATGACGCGGGTGCCGTAGACGTTGTTCTGCACCGCCATGGCGGGGTTGTCCTCCATCATGGGCACGTGCTTGTAGGCAGCCGCGTGGAAGACGTACTCGGGCCGATGCTCACGGAACAGCTGCTCCATGTGCGACTGATTGGCTATCGAACCGACGATGGTCCAGCACTTGATGTAGGGATAGTTGCGCGCCATGTAGAGGCGCACGTCGTGCATGGGCGTCTCCGCCTGATCGATCAATATCAGTTCCTGGGGGTCGAACTTCGCCACCTGACGCACCATCTCGGAGCCTATCGAACCGGCGGCACCCGTGATGAGGATGCGGCGGCCCTGCAGCAGACGGCCGATGGCGGGCAGGTCCACTTCGATCTTGTCGCGCGGCAGGAGGTCTTCGATGTCGACCTCATGCAGGCGGGTGTAAGAGAGCTCGGACTTGCCGTCCCACGTCTCGGCCGAGGGGAGCATCATGATCTTGATGCCCGCCTGGGTCAATGTACCCACCAGCTGCTCGTCGTTGCGGAAGCGGTCCTGCGTTCGGGGCGAGACGAAGATCATCGTCACCTCGAGCTTCTTCAGCAGTTCGGACGTCACCTCCTCGGGCACGATGACGTGGGTGCCCAGCAGGAAGCGGCCCTTCATGCCCGGCTCGTCGCTCACGAAGCCCTTGACCAGATACTGCAGCGGGTGCTCGTTGCGCATCGACTTGGCGAGCGAGATGCCGCCCTCACGTACGCCGAATATCAGCACCTTGGCGGTAGCGCCCTCCTTGACGATGGTGTCGTAGCTGTACTTCACCACGATGCGGACGCCCCACATCAGCACGTTGCCCAGCACGAACTGCATGACGAGCACCTTCATGCGCAGCGTCACGGGGTTGGGAATCATTGCCAGCACCAGTGCCGACAGCACCGAGCCCACCAGCAGCGCGCAGCCGACGCGCATCAGGTCGGTGAAGCTGCTGTAGCGGAAGATGCCCGCATAGGTATGGAACATCCGCATGCCCAGCCAGTAGAAGGGCAGCAGCGCTGACCACAGCCCCACCAGCTGCCAGAAGTGGACGAAGATGGAGTCTCCACCCTGACACAGGTAGACGGCGACCATCCCCGCCACCACCAGCACCAGGCTGTCGAGGGCAAGGATGCACCAGTAGGGCAATGCCTTCTGGCTGAAGTACCAGTTATAGAGTTTGTTGAAGTATTTCATTTATCAGCCGATGACCAATAATCAAATTACTGGAATGAATGTCTGACTGTCAGCCGACGATGGCCTCGCGTATCATCTGGACGATGTAACGCACGTCGTCATCGCTCACCATGGGGCCGGCAGGCAGGCACATGCCCACATGGAACAGTCCCTCGCTCACGCCGTTGACGTAGGCAGGCGCCTGGGCATAGACGGGCTGGCAGTGCATCGGCTTCCAGAGGGGACGCGAATCGACCTGATGCGCCAGCAGCCAGACGCGCATTGCCTCGACGTTGGCATTGGGCTGGCAGGCGGTCACGGGGCTCTCCACCTGATGGATCACGCCGGCAGCGCCGCCCACGGCAGTGCGGATCACCTCCTGGTAGGCATTCTCATCTCCCCGGACATGAAGGGCGGGGTCGAGGGTGATGGTGCAGAGCCAGTAGTTGCTCTGGTAGTCGGCACTGGGTGCCTCATGCAGCGTCACGCCCGGCACGTCGCGGAGCAGTTCGCCGTAGAGTGCCTGCACGTGCTGGTGATGGCGGATGTGGTCGTCGAGGACGGTCATCTGGCCGCGACCGATGCCTGCCGAGACGTTCGAGAGACGATAGTTGTAGCCGATGGCGGTGTGCTCGTAGTAGGGATAGGCATCGCGCGCCTGCGTGGCATACCACAGTATCTCGTTGCGCGCAGCCTCCGTGGGGCAGATGAGTGCGCCGCCACCCGAGGTGGTGATCATCTTATTGCCATTGAACGACAGCACGCCGTAGCGTCCGAAGGTGCCCAGCACCTGTCCGCGGAAGCGCGAGCCGAAGCCCTCGGCAGCGTCCTCGATGACGGGGAAGTCGTAGCGCTGTGCCACCTCCAGGATGCGCTCAGCGTCGTAGGGCATGCCATAGAGCGCCACGGGGATGATGGCCTTGGGCTTGCGTCCGGTCTTGGCGATGCGGTCCTGGATGGCATGCTCCAGCAGGGCAGGGTCCATGTTCCACGTGCCGGGCTCCGAGTCGACGAAGACGGGCTGTGCGCCCAGGTACATGACGGGGTGGCTCGAAGCGCAGAAGGTGAAGCTCTGCACCAGCACCTCGTCGCCGGGGCCTACGCCACAGCCGATGAGGGCCAAGTGAACGGCAGCAGTGCCGGCGCTCAGCGCCACCACATGCTTCTGCAGGGTAGGTGCCTGACTGTCGGGTGCTGGAGTGTTGACGAAGGTCTCGAGGTCCTGCTCGAAGGCGTTGACGTTGGGGCCCAGAGGGACTACCCAGTTGGTGTCGAAGGCTTCCTTGACGTATTTCTGCTCCAGTCCTGCTTCGCTCATGTGGGCAAGGCAGAGGTATATGGTCTTGCGGGGTTCCATTGTATATGCTGTTGGTATGCGTTGCACTCGTCGTCTATCCCGGCTATATGATTTTAGCGAATGGAGGCAGTGAGGGCATTTAGTTATAATCGGGTGCAAATATACTCATTTTTTCGACATCTCGTACATTCCACCTCTCCTTTTTTGCTCTTTTGCTCCCATTTTTGCTATTTTGGGCGTCATTGTGTGAAGTGGGGGGTACAAAAGAGGCTCGCTGGACGATATTCTGCCACCTGCCCACCACCTCCTCAGCAGCAGTCATGGCAGCCAAGCTCTCACCTCATCGTCAGCAGCGATGGGAGTAGGAAACTGCCACCTGCCCACCACCTCCTCAGCAGTAGTCTCGTCAACCAAGCTCTCACCTCGTCGTCAACAGCGAGGGGAACAGGAAACTACTTACTGCTATCTGTTATCTCCTTCGATTAACTATAGAATGACAAAACGGACCAGAGTAGAAAAAGCGAAAGTAACACTTCTCCGTAGGAGGCTCCCTCCCTTTGAGGGAGGGTGAGGGGAGGTTCCTGTAATTCCTGTAATTCCTTTAGTTCTTCCTCAGTCATACAGCTCATGGAGTTCGGACTGGCTCAAGGTCTGCCCCTTGCGGAGCGAGAAGGTCTGGGTCAGACGACGGCGGTGGGAGTAGATGATGTGCTGGAAGCGGTGACGCAGTTCCCAGGTGAGGAGCTGGTAGTCGTTGCAGCGGCGCTCGAAGCCCAGACGTCCTATCTGGATCAGCGCAGGAGCGGATGCCGGGCGGTAGAGTTCGGGCGTGAGCATGCGGTCGGCTATGCCCTCGCGGACGTAGTCGGCACTGTGCAGCATGTCGTCGCATACACGCACCAGCGGATGATGCACGGCACGCAGCCAGCCGAGACGTTCGGCCAGCTGGGTCATGCGTATCACCGTGCGGGGAGAGCGGCCTACTGCCTTGGCGAGATAGGGAACAGACAGGACGACGCGCGCTGCATGAGCCGAAGCTCCCGTGAGGGGGAGCCCCTTCGATTGTAACTCGTCTGCACGTGCCTTGCTGTTCACATCGAGCGCCAGGAGCAGGAGGCGCAGCTCCCTGCCGATGGTCTTGAGACTGATTTGCTCCTTGTCCTGCAGCGTCGCCTTGATGACGCTCATGGCGAGGCTGCGACGGCCTCCGCGGAGCGTGATCCAGTGACCGTAGAGGCGTCGCAGCGAGCGGGCTGTGATGAGCTCCTGACCCTCGTGGTTCACCTCGTGGCGGAACAGCGGATGACCTGCACGGATGGCGGCGGCGAGGCGCTTGGCCTTGCCTTTGCCCAGGTGGAAGTCACGGCTGAACTGCGTGAGCGTGGTGAAGCGGTAGGTGCTGCTGGGACTGAAGCATTTCAGGGCTACACTGAGGCACACGAGGCTGTACTGCAGGCCGTCGTCCTTGACTGCCTGCAGCAACTCGATGGGCACGTTGACGTACCGCATCTCGCACACCTTGGGTCTATGAGTGTAGCTCATAAATGTTCTGTTTCGAAGTCTAAATGTCAGTTTTAATCAAGCACAAAAACGATAACAAAGAGATCTGTTCAAATCCATTCAATCTGTTCAATCTGCGTTATACTATCATCCACTCTTGTTTTAATGGTGCAAAGATAATGATTTTTTCTGACATTACCAAATTTTAAGCGAAATAGGAGCCCGTTTTGTCAGTTTTCGTGCAAAAAGTACCGTTTTTGCAATCTGACCCCCTGTTTTTTTGAAGCAAACGAACAGCAGCGGATGCTGAAAGGGCGCTGTTTTTGGTCAAAATACCATCTACAGCGGCGAAGGCACAATCCTTGCCAACATGATGCTTTCGACGGCGAATGGGGCC
>R14__coassemble_2007_pt1 | contig 9156 bp, 5 predicted proteins | sample R14__metabat2_high_PE_017 | metagenome-assembled genome bin R14 | reverse complement strand
CGCGCATCATAATTGAGTATTTCGTCGATGTCATGGATGGGCACGCCATCGAGCATCACCAGCGCAGGGATGTCGGAATAGCGGCCTAACTGGCGGTCGAAGACATAGAGCTGATTGATCTTATTATGGCGCTGACGCGTCACTCCATGCACGAACTCAGTGATGACCTCGCGCACAGTATTGAAACGGGTGTACTCGTCGAGATCGTAGGTATGGGTGGGTTCGGTGGCCAGGAATTGTGTGGCATGTGGCAGCGTATCGAGAGCCAGCCATTGCGAAATCTCCTCCTCGCGTTGGGCAGTGATGCTGAGCATATTCAAATCGAGTTCATTGCAATAGGCACGCAACTGTGGCAGCTCGCGGGGCAGGATATGGGCATAGGGCGATACGAACTTCATATCCACGGCCTTGCCCTCAGCATCGTAGGCGCTAAGAAGGGTAGCGAGGCGTCCACTGACGCCTATTTCGCTCGACATGCCCGAGGTCAACGTATAGTAAAGGAAGATTCCATCGGACTGCAATTGTCCGTCATAGAGAGCTGCGCGCTTGCCCACCATCACCAATCGCGTTTCGTCGATGGTTGTGCTGTCTGACGTAGGACGCGCCATTACGATGTGCCCCTCATGCTCTGGTTGCAGCAGATGCGGATTGGTGCTGAGTGCCGATACATTGACCTCTGGATAATAGCTAGCGTAGTCTGGCACCAGAACATCTCGCCGAATGAGTGACGCAGAGGTAAATCCAGCTTGCCAACTGTCGGGGATGTGTACGGTAAGGCTGTCGGCTGTTATGATGAGGCTGGAGACATCAGCATATGCAGATACAGACACCCGCAGACTGTCTGCGGGATAGTATTCGACATTGTCGTACCTTGAGGCAGTCCTGGGATTGACCACCGCGATGATGCAACGGAACCAGTCTGCATTGGGATGGCTGAGCATGGCACGTGTATAGACGGTGAGCATATAGCAGCCGCTGTGCATCACGGCAGGAAGAGCAAGTGCAGTCCAGCCTTGACCTTGGCACAGAGCCACCATGCCCTGAGCCCAGATGCGACGCGTGTCAGAGAGCTCGATGTAAGCTACCCGACTCTGGTCCGACAGTTGTCCTTGTCCGTCTATGATGCTGACGCTAACCTGCATGCGCTCTCCGGCCAGATAGCAGTCGCGGTCCGTGAATGCCAGGGCCTGTTCATCTGCCACTGCGGCAGCGGCTATAGGATGCGCTGCCACAAAGATTGCAAGGATGAGAATGTATGACAGTAATTTATTCATCGGGCCCTGAGATTTTGGGGTAAGTCTTGGTCGAGTTGACTGAATTGCCGGAAGAAGTCCGGCTCGTCGAGCTGGGCAGTGCCCCAGTAAGTGTCACGACAGTCCACGCACCAGCGATAGGCCCAAGAGTAGGTATACTCATCTCCCGAACCAATGCGGAAGCCATCGTTGTAAATCTGGTTTTTGGACTTTCCACGAGTGGATGCAGAGGATGCCCACTCAGCATGGATACTCTTATGCCCTTCGAGCTCATCGCAGTAGATGCGAAGCAGAGCTACGGAGACGCCCATCGAAACGCTCACGAACCCAATGGCACGCACATCGGCTGATGTGCACTTAATGTTGCTGGGAGGGAAGGAGGGCAGTGGGGTAAAGATACCCGACATTCCCTCGCTGTATTGCTTCAGCTGTCGCTCATATTCGTATTCTGCGACTGAAATAACCTGCTGGTTGACACGCAGGTAATAGACCGAGTTGAATCGGATGTCGTTGGGACTATAAGAAAGCAAGTTGAAATTGCGTACGATGCCATCAAGGTAGTCGGCAGTATAAGCTGTGGAACTGCCTGTAGCCGTCTCATCGAGATGCCAACCCACATTCGTGCGCACGTCGCCATACAGAGCGGCATTGAACCTGCGCACTACGTCACGCTCTGGATCATAGAGCCATTCAGGACTGAGAGGTGTCTGGACGCGCCATCCCTGCTGGCAGGTCCAGCGCAGATAGCAAGGCTCTGTTACTGGCTGATAAGATGACGTCACATAGATGCCGACCGTCTGCACGGAGTCTTGTTCCCACATCACATCGTCAATATCGAGGACGCCCAGTGGGTGTTGTGGCTCGGAATGGTAAGTGCGTCCCTGCCATTCAATGTCGAGCCAGTATTCGGCGGTAGGCGACAGCGTTCCGACTGAAGCTTCATAGATGCCCTCACCTACCCCTTCTGCCTCCTCGAGCAAGCCGTCGCTACCACACACCGTTACCATCGCATCATCAACCCATTGGTTGCTGCCTATGTACTGTCGTATGGAGTCGAGCGCGATGGTGTGCGACAGTGTGAAGCGGCAATGTGAATCACTGCAGATGCTTCCTTCCACCACCAGCACGTTGGTTTCGGTAACCGTCAGGTCAAGTGACACCTCGTCAACGCATGACGCCACGAGCAAGGCCATAAACAGGAGGGAAGAGTAGATAGACGAGTTCAGCATAGGTCAGAATTTGACGTTGTACGAAAGGAAAGGTATCGGCGCGCCGAAGATGGAGAGCTGGTAACCCTGCACCTTCCTGTCGGTGGTCTCGTAATAGATGGAATAGGCATTGCGACGGCCCAGCAAGTTGTACACGCCGAACGACAGCCAGTGTCGAAAGAGGTGGGTCAAGTGGTGACTGGGTTCTATACTGAAAGCCATGTCCAGACGTATGTAGTCGGGCATGCGGTATCCGTTGCGCTCGGCATAAAAAGGTACCCATATGCCGCTACGACTATTGTAATAGGCGCCTGATGGCACCGAGACGGGCCGTCCCGATGAGTATTCGCCGTTGAGCGAGAGGACATAGCGGCTGGTGAACTTATAGTTGGCCACAGCCTTGACGCTATGTGGACGATCGTGGTCAGCGCTGAACCAACAGCCTCCGTTGATGGCAGTTGAGGCCTCTACATCATTCTGCTGGAGTTGGGTGCGAGCAAAGGTGTAGTTCAGCCATCCGCTGAAACGGCCCCGCATTTTACGCAACTGAAACTCGATACCGTAAGCGCGGCCTCTGACAGCCAAGGCATCGTTCTCCAAATCGTCGTTCATCGTCAACTGGGCTGCGCTACGGTAGGTCAGATATTCCGACAGCCGTTTATAATAGACTTCAGCCGAGAATTCATACATCATCGCCTGCGACTGCCACACATAACCTGCCGAGAACTGCCATCCGCTCTCTGGACGTATGCAGGCATTGCTGAGCGTCCATGAGTCGATGGGCGACATGATGGTGGAGTTAGATACCTTGTGAATATATTGATGCATCGTATTGAACCCGACCTGCAGCGACTGGTCAGCAGTCACCTTCCACGACGCTGACAATCGTACCTCGGGGGCCTGCCAGATATGCCGCTTGCCTGTACGCAAGGCATTAAAGACAGAGTAGCGTAATCCGCCCACCACAGTCAGCTGCGCCAATGGGGTCCAAGTGTCTTCGGCGAAAAGGGCGGACTCGAAGGCATGGTCCCTCGTGAGAGTGCGATGCGTGACACCTGAGAAGTTCTCATAGGGCTCCAGACGCCCTGGCATGACGTCATAGAACTGACTATGCAAGCCTGCTTGCAGCCTATGCTGCGAGGTGAGCATGTAATCGGCAGTACCGCGAAGGAAATATTGGTCAATGCGGTAGGAATACTGCGAAGCTGTATAGCGTACCCTTGTGTCGCGATTATAGAAATCATAGTGATCGAAACCTACACTAACAACAGAGGTGAGCCGGTCTGTGTAGCGTCCACGCCACTCTACCGACGCATTGAGGTTGGTATATCCGTCCGTCTCGGCGGTGGCGTCCTGCTCAGTGGAAACAGGAAGCGAAAAGCGGTCATGACTGCAGTATGCACTGGCTCGCAACGTGTGCCTGGAGTTGATTATGGCTGAGAGGGTTGCATTTGCGTCCCAGAAGCACGCCGTACCTCCACGGTAGCCGCTTCTCTCAGGCAGATGACGCAGCATCCAGTCACTATAGGTCGAACGTCCTGCCAATAGCAATGTGACTCGACCTGGCATCAAGGGAGCCTCGAGGGTTGCCTTGCTGGTGAGCAAGCCCAAGCTGACCGAAGCATGCCACTTCTGCCAGTCGGCCACGCGAGTCTGAAGATCCATAACCGCAGAGGTACGGCCACCGAAGCGGCTGGGTATGCCTCCCTTATAAAGCTGGGTTTCACTGATCATCTCGCCATTAAAGGCCGAAAAGAAACCAAAGAGGTGCATGGGATTGTAGAGCGTGTTGCCATTGAGCAGGATGAGGGTCTGATCAGAAGCCCCACCTCGAACATTGATACCACTAGCCACCTCCCCCATTGTCGAGACGCCTGGAAGTGTCTGAACTACCCGCAGCACATCCAATTCACCAAGTGCTAGTGGTATATTGTGCAGTTTGGGCAGACGAAATGCCTCCATGCCGAACTGAAGCGACTGGAGCTTGGGACGCACGTCCTCCACCACTACCTCCTGCAGATAATGAGTCTCTCGTAAAGGCTTCAGACTGAAGGCCACTTGTCCTTCGTCTGGCATTTCGCTGCCGCTCCATGCCTCCGGATTGATGTGACCGCTGCGATAGGCATAATAAGCAGGCATCGTGTAATCATACCGCGCCGAAAATATACTGTCGGGAGCCTCACGACGGAGGTCTCGTCGCACTTCAGGCACAGTGGGTAGCAAACCTTGAGCATGCACGTCGGCAACACGCCTGGCAGTACCAGTCTGATTGGTGGTGAGCAAGCTGTCGAGCCGACGGACAGCAACGGTGAGGCTGCTCTCCTTCCTGAGTTGGTGCCGATAGCCAGGGTACGCCTTGATGAGAGAACGCAGACGTTCCACAAGTCTCATAGTACTATCGGACATTAGCAGGAAATAGCGGTCGGTAGTGCGCAGAGTGCGAAGTAGGCGATGGCCGGACTCTCTGTCGAACGAATCTCTCTTATCGCGGCTATGTGCCAAGGCTACACTCTGCCCATCGGCTTCGATACGACAGAAACGCTGCCCGATGCGAAGGTAGCGAATGCCGTCAATGACAAAGTAGTTGATTTTGTCCTGGTCTGGTACTACTGGGAGAAGTCGGTTCGGAGTGATTACCACCAGCCGGTTACGGTAGACGTCGTAACGCATCTGTATGCCGCGGTAAAGCACCCCATCGAAACACACGTCACCCCTTTGCAACTCTTCTTCCCAATAGGGATGAGTGTCATAGGCCCTGGCATTGAACCAAGACTCCAAAGGTCCCTGAAAGAGGGCACCATAGTCACCTACATCCTCTTGCTGAGCACTGAGTATGTGGGTAGCGATGACAAATAAGACAAGCAGAAAAAGGCTGCGGTGCTGCATGCTGATGGCCAGTTAGATTATCTCACGGTGACATTCTTGGCGTTAATGTGATATTCTCCCCGAGGCAAACCTATGACTGATTGTTCTACAATAGCTGAATCTGAGTTTTTGTCATCCGACTTTGATACAGTTATGGTCCTAATAGCAGACACATCATTGCGATCTGCCTTCTGGCTCAATCGAACCAGATACCATTCCAGATTGGTCATTACCGGATCCATAACATGACCATTGCCATCAACCAATTCTCCAAACAGCTGTTTCTCCCTCTCGTCGGGGATGCCATTCATATTCGAATCTATTGAAAGGATATCCTGTAGTGTCAAAGACTGGTGTATAGCGTTACCGGAGACAGTGTAGCATAGACCATCAATCACGACATTGCTGCAATTTACAATAATACAGTGGCCGGTGACACCAACAAATCCCCCCTCTGCAGTCTGCCCTGCTATCGTGACATCGGGTGTGCTCAAAATCAGATCCCGAGTCAGGGTAATAGGACCTCGAGTGTCAAAAACAATAGTCCGTACCCCCGGCTGTTCTACAGCATATCGCAGCGTACCGAAAGTGACCCTGTCTGGATCATCCGTACGAGAAACATGATATACGACTCCTCCTCGGCCACCCGTAGCACAGTTCTCATCACATGAAATCTGCTGAGCTGTGAGCGATACCGATTCAAGAGATAGGAATGACAATGTGAGGGTCAAAGGCAAAAGTTTACTTATCATAAATCCATTTTTTACAATTAAACAGGAACCATAAAAAAGAAGCCGCTGCTCTTACACTTCGCAATGAACTTTCGCAAAAGGACAATGTCAATTGTTGTTGTCTTTTGTAAAATAGACCTGATTGCCGCGAATGGTTATATAAAGCTTTCGGCTCAGTATCTTAGTAAAAACAAGACTGGCGGGGTACTGCTCATCACTGTCCCATCTCCAATAGCCATCGGCCTGAATGCCAGTGCTGACCTTTGTCCACTCTGTTGCCTGAAAAGGATACAGGTCGCTGACATCATCTTCACAGTGAATCCCTGTTTCGGAAATTTCAGCAGGGTAATAATGATCCGAACCAAAATCTCCAGGTTCATAAACATACCATTGTCCAAATATCAAAGATTTTCCGTCTTCCAATGTGACAAGAGCAAGATTCGTATCTGGAATTACCTCGTCATCTTCACAAGAAGCGCAAAAGAAAGAAACGATTAAGAGCATCGCACAAATAGCAGACTTTGACATAATAATAATTTTTTATCGTGTTACTTCTATTGTCCATATATATATCCAATCGTCCGAGCAAGGACCTTGCACTTCGACATCATATGAACCAACGACACTAGGAATATTATTTAATCGTGCAAGACCGGATCCACAGATTGACCCAATATAGGTAATGCCTCCAGTATCGACATTAACAAGTCGTGTCCCATATTCCAAATCAGAGAGCTCTTCCTCTGTATAATAGCCTGAATCGAACTCGAACTGAATATAGTTTGAAGCAGATGAAAGTGAAAGGTTCTCACTGCTGCCATTCGTACCATGATATGCATAAGCCATATCAGGCACAAAATCTCCAATCTCAAAGAACTTGGTATATGACCGCACTCCGTTTATAGTAGCGACTACATATCCTGTACCCTGACTGATGCCTGTCGGAACTGTAACTATACATCTATTGCTCGAAACGCAATATGATAAAGAAGAAGGATATACGCTCCAAGTGACATAATCGCAGGGCACATTTATCGTAAAAGTTTCCGTCTGACAGACTTGTAAATGATTATTGGTTATCTGTATGGGATCACCCACACCAACCGCATGCCAAGCATTAAGGGTCTGTATATACTCATCTGAATACTCCCCATACAAATCAGCTGCGGCAAGCAAAGTGCTGGACCTTGCACTCTGGAAGTTGATATTAGAACAGAAATATGCTCTCAGTGCTTGATAACAGATGGACGCTGCAGAAGACATTCCTATACCATTGACATTATAATAATCACCGTTGTCATTCTGCCCTGTTCCTCCACTGCTCAATAGATAAAACCAATGGCTGAAAACGGTAGAGTTTTTATGGGAATCGGCATTATCAGAATCCCAATAAGTTCCGCAATAAGTATCCGGATAAGAATATGTTTTGGGGGAACTTAAACTTCGCCAAAGAGATGCATTATTAATTACTTCACACATTTTCCATACATCGGTAGAATTGGGGAAATAAGCATTTTCCACACATGCTCCCCACACGTCACTCATTCCTTCATTAATGGCCGCTCCTTCCTCCTCTGTAGGATTGCATTGCCCAATGGAATAGACGAATATGGCATGTCCGAATTCGTGCGCCACAATATCTAATGCTTCGAAATATAAAGAACCATATATCCCGAATTTAAATTTATTTTCAAGCCAATTAAAAGAAGCATTATCATATCCTGATAATACATTGCACGAAATTATTCCATGTGTATCGTCATAGCCGTCTCGCCCAAAAGTGTCATAAAAATAATCGTAAGAGCAACACATAGCATAATGCGCTTCGCAGCATGCCGCAACTCCAGAAGTCCAGTATGAAGATTCAGTCCAACAATCATCTTCATCCGAAACTATATACCCATTAAATTTCGTGATCACATTTCTATCCGAATCTTGGAGTTCATAATAGCCAGACACCCCCCGCGTAGTAGATATATCTTGCTGTCCGTAATGAAGTGTATTAGCTCTTCCATTATAGGCGATGCTCTCAAGAGACAAGACCTCACCCGTAATAGCACTAACAAAGGCTTGGTAATAAACGTCTTGCTTTGATGCATACATAAAAAGTCTGTAAGTCAAAGTGGCCACACCTTTATAGACATAAACATACATCTCCGTGTCCGAAGAACTTTCCACATCTGCATAACCCATTTTTTCCATAGCCTGCTTTGCTTTGGCTATAGCCTCTTTGGCCGCAATGCAAATCTTAGTATCCAAATCCTGAAGAGTAACGAAATTGCCTGTTATGGAAGTGGCAATACCATCTTTGAAATGCAAAGAGCACCGCGCACCATATACCTTATACCCATCATATCGTTCCTCATAGAAGTCGTGACGATTGCCTACCACATCAAGGATGTAATCAACCCAGACAGCTTCTGTCCTATCATTCAGTGCTAATGCGACTTTAATTTCTTTTTCTGCGGCCTCTCCTCGTTGCTTGACATAGCCATCTATAACTTTATAAAATGGGATGGACATATCTCTTTGGACAAGTGTTATTTCTTCCAAAGTTTCTTGACCAATTACATTAGCAATTGGAAACAGCAATAGGGCAAAAGTAATATAATATTTTTTCATGTCGTATAGAAATATTACTGCAAATATAACTCCTTTTGGATTATTGACAAAAGAAAAGCAAATTAATTGTTTGCTATTATTTGATATTTATACAAAATCTCTTTTTTTGTCAGCTTCAATTTACAAATCTAAATCTTTTAAGATTCCGGCTGCTACCACCAGCTATGCGATGAATCAGAAAAAGCGGGTTAAAAGATGTATTTCGTCGGGAATCTGTTCACTGTTCGATGTGGCTTGTATGTTCGTCAATAGCTGGCTAAGTCGCCTTTACGCCATTTACGATTTCTTATAGTTCAGGTATTCGTATCTGAAAAACAAGGCTTAGATATGGAAAGGTAGGGGATAGATGTGTCCCCAGCTTTCTCTTCTTTGCGTAAAGTCTCATTCTATGTCTCAAAATTCATGAATCCATGCGCGTGGTAAGGTCTCGCAGGTCTTCGTCGTCGATGGAACGGTAACGGCAGAACGCCTTGCTGC
>R14__coassemble_1963_pt1 | contig 9318 bp, 7 predicted proteins | sample R14__metabat2_high_PE_017 | metagenome-assembled genome bin R14 | reverse complement strand
GGAGAGAGAGGACGGGGCGTGGAGGGAGGAGGGCACGGCTAAGCATGGCCGCTGACGGGAACGGGGAGGATGAAGAAGCCCTCATGCGGAGGGCATGAGGGCTGTGGGGAGGGAGGATGAAGACGGGAGGTGCGGCCAAACACGACCGCTGACGGGAACATGGCGTCGTCAGAAGCCAGGGCACGTCATCAGAAGGCGGGAAGGGCGTTCAGATGCGCCTGGATGGTCTGGCCGAGGCGGACGTTGCCGGCATGATTGGGATGGAGACGGTCGTAGCGGGGACCGCCATTGGGATCACCTTCGGGCTGGGCGAAGTATTGACCATGGAGCGGCTCCATCGGATAGAGGCCGGAATCCTGGAAGAGGTCGATGCAGGGGACAGCCCAGTACTGGCACGCCTGACGGAGCACCTCCATGTACTGCTCGATGTAGAGACCCTGCTCGTTGGTGAAGTCCTCATCGGGCTGGACGTTCATCTTGCCACGCGAGGGGTCGCTGAAGTTGGCGTAGGCACGATGGATGGGGGTCATGACGATGATCTGCGTGGTGGGATACTGGTGCTTGAGCCAGGAGAGGCACATGTTGATGCGGCCACAGAAGGTCGTGTCGTTCATGCACCACTCGCGATGGCGGGCAGGGACAATGCGGCCGTTGCGATCACAGACGGTGTCGCGCTCGGTGAAGAACTGGCCCAGGGGAATGCCGTGGTTGTAGTCGTTGGTGCCTGCCCAGATGAAGATGGCGTCGATGGTGGTGGAGTCGGTCTGCTGCATGAGCTTGGCCTTCTCGAGAATCTGGTGCCACTGGTGGCCGCTGCGGGCATAGACACGGGGCTCGATGCCGAGCGAGTCGCGCAGATAATCGTAGTAGTGGTAGTCGGTGGTCGACGAATTGGGATCGGTCATCGAATCGCCGAGGAAGGCGCAGCGACGGCCAGCCCACGGGTTGTGCTGCATGACGTTGCGGCTCCATGCCTCGAGGCGCTCGTACTCCTGCTGCGTGAGGCGGATGAAGGAGCCGTGCTGGGGACCATTGACGCCCTCGATGTTGCGGGGATTGCGGAAGTTGCGCATGTTGCGGTCGGCCTGGCAGATGCGGTAGTTGCGCGGATGGCTGCTGTACTCGATGTAGGCGATGCGCCAGCCCTCCTCGCCGACGAGCTGGAAGGCGGAAACACCCTCGCACTTCTTGTTGCCCTCGAAGTCGACGTAGTCGTCGTCGACGGGCTCCGGCCAGGGACCGGTGAGCGAGGGAGAGGCGGAGGTGAAGAGTCCGGGCTTGCCGCCCTCCTTCTTGATCATCATGTGGTACTGCTGGTCGCTCTCGAGCCAGTTGATGTCGGCATCGATGGTGGCATAGCCCCAGTCGAAGAGGAGTTGCGGCTGGGTGAGGCGGGTGAAGGTGCGGTCGGCATGGCTGTAGTACATGCGGTCGTACTGCTCCTCTGGACGGTTGAGCAATGAATAATAAATAAGGTAGCCACCCTTGGGCGAGCCGTCAGACCACTCGTAGTCGGCATCCCAGATGATCTGAGGAGCCCAGACGCGGCTGATGGTCGAGAAGTCACGGTAGGCGGGGGTGACGGCGCTCTCGGTGGCAGCGCCCTTGCGGCGAGCAGCTTTCTTAGAGGAGGCGGCAGGCTGATAGTCGCAGAAGCAGGTAGGCTGGCGGAAGTCGAAAGTTGTGGAGCGCCAGTGGATGAGGTCGTCGCTGGTGAGGAGGTCGATGCCGAAGTTCTCCCACTCGCCGCCCTTGTGGAGACGCTGGGTCATGGAGTTGTTCATGTCAGTGGTGACCATTAGATAGCCGGTGCCGTCGATCTTGCGACAGATGTAGGCATCGCGGGTGCCACCCTCGATGCCCGCCATCTGGACGGCACTGAAGATGGAGTCGCCGCCGAGGAGGTCATGATAGTGCAGACCGTCGCGCGAAAGGGCGAAGGCGGTCCATTGACCGTGGTCGGACATGTGGCAATAGAGATAGCCGTAGTCGCCCATCTGGAGGTTGCCGTGGGCGGGAGGAGTGACGGACTCAGCCTGGAGGCCGAGGAGGGCGACCGAGGCGAGGAGGAGGGTGAGGAGGGAGTGTTTCATTGGTGTGTGGGGGAAGGGGGTTATTAATAGAGGTTCTAGGTTTACGATGCACAATGCACGATTGAATGTGTCGGATGACGAAGGTATCAACGTGCATCGTGCATTGAGATCCGGGCATCGTGCATTGAGAACCGTGCATCGTACATTGAGAACCGTGAACCGATTCAGTGCTTACTTAAGGAAGGCAAAGAAGACGGCGAGGATGATGCAGCCGAAGGCGACGATGTGGTTCCAATGGAGGGGCTCACCCTTGAAGACCAGCGCGACGATGAGGGTGAAGATGATGAGCGAGACCGCCTCCTGGATGACCTTGAGCTGCATCAGCGAGTAGGGACCGCCATTGATCTGCGAGCCGAGACGATTGGCCGGAATCATGAACGAATACTCGAAGAGCGCCATGCCCCACGAACAGAGGATGACGAGGAAGAGCGGCCAGTCCTTGACTGAAGGATAGAGCTGCTGGAGCTTGAGGTTGCCATACCAGGCGAAGGTCATGAACACGTTCGAGATGCAGAGCATGCCGACGGTTCCGAGTGCGCGGGCTATCACGAGGTGATAAAGAAGTTAGAAGTTAATAGATAGAAGTCAAAAATTTGGGGCAAAGATAGCGTTTTTTTCGCTTCATTGGTCAAAATTGGGGGAGAAAATGATAATTTCGGGGCGCTTTCTTTGAAATAACGGAGATTTTGGCTATCTTTGCGGCGATTATTTAAGGACAAAAGCGCTATGAACAACTTCAGAATCACAGTCAAGATAGGTTCGAACGTATTGACCCGCAAGGACGGCACGCTCGACGTGACCCGCATGTCGGCACTGGTGGACCAGGTGGCCGAACTCTACCGCCGGGGCATCCAGGTGATCCTCGTCTCATCGGGCGCCGTGGCAAGCGGACGGAGCGAGATGAAGGTGCGTGCCAACGGACAACGGACGGCGGACGGCGGACAACCGTCAGCAGGCAGCAGCCAGCGTACGCTCGACGCCGTGAGCCAGCGGCAGCTCTACAGCGCCGTGGGCCAGGCCAAGCTGATCAACAAGTACTACGAGCTGTTCCGCGACCACGGCATCCCCTGCGGACAGGTCCTGACCACCAAGGAGTCGTTCGGTTCGCGCGGCCACTACCTCAACCAGAAGAACTGCATGGAGGTGATGCTGCAGGAGGGGGTGATACCCATCGTCAACGAGAACGACACCATCTCGGTGACCGAACTGATGTTCACCGACAATGACGAGCTGTCGGGACTCATTGCCACGATGATGAACGCGCAGCTGCTGATCTTGCTGTCGAACATCGACGGCATCTACACGGGCAATCCGAGCGACCCCGAGTCGCAGCTCATCCCCATCATCAGCGACGACACCGACATCTCGGGCTACATCCAGACCAACCGATCGAGCTTCGGACGCGGCGGCATGGTGACCAAACACCGCATCGCCCGCAAGGTGGCTGGCGAGGGCATCGAGGTGATCATCAGCAACGGCAAGCGCGAGGGGATACTGGTGGACCTGATTGATGCAGAGTTCACAATGCACAATGCACGATTAGACGCATCGGATGACGAAGGCAACAATCGTGAATCGTGCATCACGAACCATGAACCGAATCACTGGCCCCGCTGCACACGCTTCCTCGCCGACAAGAAGGAGACGTCGAGCGTCAAGAAGTGGATAGCCCACTCGGAGGGATTCTCGAAGGGCGCCATCTACATCAACGAGGGCGCCGCCATAGCGGTGCTGGGCGAACGAGCCGCCTCGATACTGCCCGTGGGTGTGACCCGCGTGGAGGGCGACTTCGAGGAGGACGACATCGTAGCCATCTACCACGACGACAAGCGCCTCGGCGTGGGCAGAGTGAGCTGCTCGTCGGCCGAAGCGCGTGAGGTGATGGGCAAGAAGGGGCAGCGGCCGCTGGTGCACTACGACTACCTGGCGCTGGATAATGAATAGGCGGCGCGAAGGGAAGAGCTGAGGGCGGAGCCTAACACGGCTCCGGACGGAGCCGCGTAGAGAGGCACCGACGAGGACGGAGCCGCGCGGAGCCGGAGCGCTGGATCAGCGCTGGAGCACGAGGCGACCGTCGCGAATGACCATGCCGCGAGCGTGGGCGACCTTTTGACCAAAGAGATTATAGAGGGGGCTGGCAGCAGAGCTGTCGGCCCTCGCTGTGGTGATGGCAGAGGGCGCAGAGATGGGCGACTGGGCGGCATTGACCACCAGACCCGTGTTGGCATCGATGAGCATCACGACGACACGGCAGTGCGCGAGCTGGCTGACGGTGCCGGGCACCGTGGTCTCGATGAGCGCCTCGTAGGTGGAGCCTGCCTCCATCTGCTGCGGCAGGAGGCCGCTCGTGCCGCTGTAGCTGCTGCCCCAGCAGGCACGTACCACGTCGTTGTGGACGAAGGGATAGGCATAGGCCGAGGCATATTGACCGCCATTGCTCCACTCGCCGAGGATAGGCTGATTGACACCATAGAGGGCGTTCTGCTGATAGGAGACGATGGAGTCCTCCAGGACGACCATGAAGAGGTTGAGCAACTGATTGTCGGCATGGAGCGCCGAACGGACCTCCACCTGGACGCTGAGGTTCTGGGCCGCCTCGTCATGGGTGGCAGCGACGCTGAGGTCGTGGGTGGTCTCGGCTGCCAGCTCCTCCTGGAGGATGTCCATCCAGAGATTATGATTGACGGGATCCTGGAGCTGGAACTCACCTGCCTCGTTTTCGGACATCGGATAATAGACCGTCTCACGACGCTGCAGCCGGCCTGTAGGAGCGGCATTGAGACCGAGGAACGACTGGTAGTTGTCCTGACCGGAGGCATAGGGATCGCCCGTGTAGGTATGGAGCGACAGGGGGATGAAGCGGTCACCGGCGAGCTCCTTCATCGCCTCGATGGCGATGATGCCCTGGGGACAATAGACGCAGGTGATGCCGGTCATCTCCTCGAGCACGACGCGCTTGACGGGGCTGAAGGCGAGGTCCTTGATGCTGCCCGAGGTGGTCTGCTCGAAGTCATCAATCTGGACATGGATGCCGAAGAGGGTCTCCTCCCCCACCGTGAGCGGCAGCGGGGTGCGGAAGCAGAAGTCGATGGTGTCGCCCTTCTGGAACTGTCGGTCATGACGGTGGATGACGTCGAGCACCTCGTCCGAGAAGCGCGCCCTGCCATTGGCACTGTCGTCAACGAGGAGCGAGAGGCGGACGTCACGGTAGATGCTGTCGCCCTGGATGGTGAGACGTCCCTGGATGGTGGCCTCCTCCTGCGCCACGACGGCATCGGCATTGCTCAGGGCGAGCGAGTACATCACGTTGCGCTCCACCGAGAGGTTGTCAAGGAAGATGGCTGACTGGGCACGGTTGCGGTTGACGAACGCCAGATAGACGTTGCGGCCGGCATAAGGGGCAAGGCTCACCTGGAAGTGCTGCCACTCGCCCGACAGGCCTTCGTCGGTGCCGCCGTTGCCCGGCTCCACCTCGAGCAGCACACGTCCATCCTCACGCACCTGACGCATCACGTCGTCGGTGAGAGCACTGATGCTGGCATCGCTCTCCCAGACGACGAGGGTGAGGGTGTCATGACGCGAGCCGTAGTAGGACTGGGCATCGAAGTTGAGCAGACAGGTCTCGTCGGGGATGAAGAGCTGCGGGATCATCATCCAGTCGTCAGACTGACCGGCAGGCGAGTACATCGAGTGCGAGCAGGCGCAATAGTCGGTCGAGGAGGTGGTCTCGCGGATGGAGAAGTTCCAGGGGGTATTGTCGGCATCGAAGCCGAGGCTGCGCATGTCGCTGGTCGGCGTGAGGTGGTCGCCCTCGTAGAGCATATAGGTCAGGAGCGACTGGCTCATGGACGAGAAGTCGTCCTGGAAGAGGTAGCGGTCGCCCGTCGTGATTTCGCGCACGTAAGAGCCTGTATAAGCCACTTCCAGGCGCTCGTTGGCACAGCCTCCTGCCACGTCGGTAACGCTGCCCTGAGCGAGCTCAACGCGATACTGCAAGCCGTCGTAGAGATACTGTGCCGAAGCGGGATAGAGCGCCACGCGATTGCCGCTCGAGGCGACGCTGAGCTGGCAGATGGCATTCTGCTGGTCGGTGCGATAGAGGTAGGCGGCCGCCGAGTCGGTGAGCGCCACCTGGGCATCGAAGGTGAGAATCACTGGCGTGTAGTCGTAACTGAGGTTCTGCAGCGAACTGCCATCGGCAGGACTTACGCTGATGACCTGGAGGGGCTGGTTGGGGCGACCGGTGTAGGCGAGGCGAATCTCACGATTGGTAGCATCGGGAGCGCCCTGGCAGCAGACCATGCCCTCGGGGATGAACACTTCATACTGATGACCGTCGGTCAGCGTCGTGGTGCGGAAGCCGAGACGGAGCGTCTTCTGGTCGTCCTCCACCTCGAACGTGAGACTGTTGCGCAAGGTGCTGCCCGTGGTGACGTCGATGAGCTGAGCGCATGCCGAATGTGCCTGGTCCGTCAGCCGGATGGTGCGAGGGAACTTGACCTGGAAACTCTTGGCCTGCGCTATCTGGCTGTCGGTGGTGGGCGTGACGGTGTAGCCTGCCAGGAGGTCGAGGTAGAGGCAGGATTGGCTCAAGGGCTCAGCGAGGGTCATGACGTAGCTCTCGCCATAGGGATAGACCATCGACTGAAGGTGCAGGCCATCGCCCGTGACACCGAAGAGGGTGCCCGTGCGTTCGTAGGCGGTCTGCGTACAGAAGTCCATACCATAGCGCTGCGAGAGGATCTCGGACATGCCGATCCAGAACTGTCCGTAGCGCACGTAGACCTCGCGCAGGGGCGTGCCACCAGGGGCGCAGCCATAGACGGTGCCGTCGTTGTCGATGGCATAGCCGGACATCGGGTTCTCGTCATCGACGATGAGTTCGAAGTCTCCGGTCTGGAGGTTGTAGCGGAAACACTGGCTCTCGGTGTCGACATATGCCTCGCCTGTGGCCCATTGACCATTGGGGCTGAGCCGGAGGCCGTCGCAGAAGTAGAGGCGCGAATCCCAGGGCGACCAGGCATGGACGTCGTCAGGGTCGAAACCGATGGCACGTGCCGACTGCGTCTCTCGGTCGTAGACGTAGCAGCAGAGCGACGGTGGCTCCAGGTAACTGTAGCTCTGTGAGATGACGACGTAGCGACCATCGGCAGAGATGCCGGTGTATCGCATCTGCCACTGGTTCTCGTGCGTCATGTCGAGTTCGGGGAGGTTGGGCAACGTGACGAGCGTGTCGGCGGTGAGGTCCCACATGGCACCAGCCTGGCACCAGGCAGCGCCGAAGTAGGTGGCAGAGGCTCCCGTATCAGGACCGACATAGCCAGTGAAGGTGCCCACGGCATAATGGCCATCAGGCGTGATGGCATTGACTGCAGCCGATTGCCAGTTGGGGTCGTTGGGCAACGTATGAAGCTGACGCGAAGAGCGGTCGTACCAGATGGCGTTGAGTCCACGTTGACCCACCAGCACCTGACCGTCGTCGGTGACACAGCTGAAGGAGATGTCCTCAGCATCGAGGGTAATCTGCTCGCCCGTGGGCACGTTGATCAATACCTGCTGGCACTGCGTGTCACTATAGGCTGAACCGGTGAGCGCCCATTCGCCATTGCCACTCATCGCGGTGAAAATGCCATCGTCAGAGGGCTCGTACTTGAGGATACGGGGTTGAGTCAACGCATCGTCGGCAAGAGCTGTCAGGGTGACAGCTGACAGGAGGAGGGGCAGCAATGAGCGGAACTGGTCTGAAACGTGGAGATTCATGAATGGTTCGTATAATATATATAATAGGTAAGAGAACGAGAAGGGCGGGCAGTACAGCAGCTCCTCTCGGGAGTGCCAAGGGCGTGGCTGTGCAGCACCACATCGACTCCCCTCGGAAGTGCCAAAGGCGTGGCAAAGATACGGATTTTTCGGTCAAGTTGTGTCTGAAGGCGCGTTAAATTGCGCTAAATGGCATCAAAATTGCACGAAAGGAGCCCTTTTCCTCCCCTTTGACGACAAATCATGACAAAAAAATGACGCACAGACGTCCTTACGACATCCATGCGTCATACTGTTATCTTTCTGCCTCCTTCCTCGGAGGGAGGGGGAGAATTCCCGTGGATTACTCGGCAGCAGCCTCAGCTACAACGGTAACAGGAATCTCAACGCTAACCTCGCGGTGGAGCTTGGCGACAGCAACGTACTCGCCGAGAGCCTTGATGGTCTCGAGTACGATCTGCTTCTTCTCAACGTTGGCACCCTTGGCTGCGAGAGCCTCAGCAACCTGAGCGTTGGTGACAGAGCCATAGATCTTGCCCTCATCGGAAGCCTTGACGGCGAACTCCAGAGCGCCTGCAGCCTTGACAGCCTCAGCGAGAGCCTCGGCATCGGCCTTGATCTTAGCCATCTTGTTAGCCTGCTGCTTCTGCTTCTCAGCGAGCTGCTTGAGGGCAGACTCGGTGGCGAGGACAGCCTTCTTGGTTGGGATGAGGAAGTTACGTGCGTAACCGTTCTTTACCTCTACTACGTCGTCCTTATAACCAAGGTTCTGGACGTCTTCAATCAGAATGATCTTCATAATCGGTCTAAAATTTTTACTTGGTTAATAATTACTTGAAGCAATCGGTGACGTAAGGAAGCAGAGCGATCTGACGAGCGCGCTTCACAGCGGTGGCGATACGACGCTGGAACTTCAGCGAGGTGCCGGTGATGCGACGGGGCAGGATCTTGCCCTGCTCGTTGAGGAACTTCTTGAGGAACTCAGGATCCTTGTAGTCGATATACTTGATACCGCTCTTCTTGAAGCGGCAGTACTTCTTCTTCTTGACATCGACTGACACTGGGGTCAGGTAACGGATTTCAGATACTTCTGCCATGATTATGCCTCCTGTGCTTTAGCTGCCTTGAGAGAGCGACGCTTGGCTGCATACTCAGCAGCGAACTTCTCGTTCTTGACAGTGATGAAACGGATCACGCGATCCTGACGACGGAAATAAGTCTCGAGCTTGTTGACGACGACGCCCTCGGCGTCGAACTCCAGGAAGAAGTAAAAGCCGGTAGATTTCTTCTCGATTGGATAAGCGAGCTTCTTCATACCCCAAGCCTCCTCGTTGACGATGGTAGCACCACGCTTGGCGAGTTCAGCCTTTACAGCTTCTACCGTTTCCTTTACCTGAGCATCAGATAAAACGGGAGTCAAAATGAAAACGGTTTCGTAGTGATTCATTTTTGATTGAACCTTTAA
>R14__coassemble_1961_pt1 | contig 9321 bp, 6 predicted proteins | sample R14__metabat2_high_PE_017 | metagenome-assembled genome bin R14 | reverse complement strand
GCTCCTTCTCGTTGGTATCATCCAATTCATCGATGCTGCCGGAGTTCTCATTGAGCTTAAGGCAGATTGACCCCAGTGGGCCGAGGTGGTTCTTCAGTACCTTGACATACAGGAGACCACGCAGGTCGTTCCCCGCTTCGTCCGAATAGATGCCGTCATTTTCGGGACACCATACGCGCAGGTAGATGTCTGAAGCTCCGGCACAAGCTCCCTGGTCGTCCGATTCGCACTTGCCGAACTGTTGGGTCTTGAAGAAGTCGAGCCTGCCGTCCGGCGTGAGGAGGGTCTCGCCGGGATGAATCTCATTGGTGACGAGGATGACCGCGACATTCAATGTGACAGCCAGTTTGTGCAGTTCATACACCAGGTGATGGGTCTCGCTCTCGTTCATCTTCAGTCTGGCACACGAGACCAGTTCCATGAACTGAAGGCAGTCGATGCAGATGCAATCCACCCGCAGGATCCTCACCATGGTATATATTTCGTTGATGATGCCGCGCGAGTCGAAGGTTGGCCAACTGCCCTCATCGAATACGGATTCGTCGGAGTAGTAGAAATTCATGTGGTCCGTGACAGATCGGGTCAATAGGTCCTCGAGTGTTTCATACTCGGTGTCATACGGTGCTTCATCCTCGGTGTCATACGGCGCTTCATCCTCGGTGTCATACTTGGATTCGAAGTCATTCAGCATCCGGTACATCATTCTCCTGCATGGATGACCCCATATTCCTTGACATGCAAGGCATGGCAGACCTGCTCCATGCGTTTTTTACTTCTGAAGCATGCCCCACCTTCGTATGCCATGTAGCAAAGGATACGTGTCGCCTGTTCGTCAAGCTCTACGACTGCGAATTGATTAAAGAATGTATTCATAATTTACTGTCTCGTTGATCATCGCCTGCCAGCGGCGTCCAGATATATTCCCGTTTGTCAGAAGGGGAAATCATCAATTGTACCACTTGCCGCCCGCCTAGCGTGCATCGATGTCGAGTCGCTTCATGCCTCCAGGATACCCGATGCCAGTCCGTCGCCCGCCTGGACGAGCGTAAGCAGCGGACATTGCTCCTTGGCCTTGTTGAGGCATTCCTTGGCCTCGTAGCTCTGGAACGGCAGGTCCCAGGCTGTCATGTGCCAGCGGATGGCCAGCATCTCGTCGTCGGTAAGCTGCAGGCCCCAACGGAGCAGTTGGATGACCGACTTCTCGCCATGACCCATAGGAAAGGCGCTGTAGTCCACGTCGTAGCCCTGACAGACCTGCCAGAGGCCCTCCGGTGTCTTGCGCTTCTTGAGTGCCGGCTTGTAGATCTCGGCCTTGCACACGTCGTGGAGCAAGGTGGCGATGATGATGCTGGTGTCGGTGAGGCTGGACTCCAAATCGGGCCTCACCAGGAGGATATTGGGCTTCGTACGCTGCGCCATGAGGCAGACGTTGAGCGAGTGCCGCACGAGCCCCCCGGCCACGTTGAGGTGATGCCCTGCCGATGCCGGTGCCTCGAAGAAGCCCAACTCCTCGAGGTGGCTGATCACGTTCTCAATTCCCTCTCTCTCGGTGGAACGAAGCAGCTTCTTGAACTGCTCCGCATTCTGTTTGATGTCTGGTTTCTGCATTATTGTTTGTTTTATTGCCTTGTTCATTCTTGTCTTTCGTATCACTTATCCAATCTCTTCTGCCTTGAGTACCTCGATACGCTTCCTGTCGCAGATGCCACCGGTGCTGAGCGATGACCATATACGTTTACTATGACGAGTCGCTGCCCAGAGTGGCAGATTGCCTCCGCCAAATTGACGCCGCAAAGATATGAAACGAGGTGCGAAATAATTTTTCGCACATCGATTTTCACCTCCGGAATTTATATTTCTGGATGTTTTTACTCCATTTTTAGCCACATTTTATAGGTTATAACCCTTCAATGCCTCCGCTAAGCGTTGTCTAATCTTCTCCCTTAGGTCGGTCGGTTCGAGCACGATGCAGTCATTGCCGAGCGACAATATGGCATTGTAAAGCTCATTGTTGTAGCGAACCTCAAGCTCGATGAATTCGTAACCGGGATATTTTGCAACATATCGCTCTATATGCTGGCGTCTGTGTTTCTGGGTTGAGTGAAGGGGATTGGTCAAGAGATAGGGGAGTCTGTGTGTGGTGATGGCCAGCAGAATCTTCTGCGGCTTGTTGCGAACATACTTGGTGATGCCGATAATGTCGTCGAAATACTCCTGGAAGTTGATGTCATTGGGGACGAATTCGGCATCTGGTAAGTCCATAATTTCGATGATGCGGTCGATGGCAAAAGCGTATATCGTCTTGCTCTGTTCAACTCTGGCCCACAAATACCATCGGCGATTATATTGCTTGAGGTAGTATGGCGAAATTTGATAGCTCAGCGGTGTGTCATATTCGTAACGCTTGTATAGAAGCATAGCAGTCTTCTTGTGTGACACGAAGTCATAGAGTGTACGCAGCATGGAGAGATTGGTGAGGTCAGGATTGTTCTCGAAACAGATGATGGGTTCATGCTGCTCCACCTCACGATAGTCCTGGATGTGAAGCTTGAGTTCCTCCATCCATGGCATCAGTGCATTGCCTTCGAACTTCGACATCAGAGACAGAATCTCGCTCAGTGCCGTAGCCTCCTCCGCATTGACAGCCTCACACCACAGCGAGAAATGGGGATCACGGTAGCGGAAGTATTTCTTCCGGTCGATGTAGGTCTCCTCAATATCAACATTGTAGTAGTCTCTCAGATCACGGAGGTCCATCTGGATTGTACGTCGGTCGATGCCCTTATCCTCCGGAGTCTTGCCCAGAGCGTACATGCACGCAGCCCTCAGCTCCATGAGTCCATAGCGCTTCGACCAGTCGTGCAGACATCGGTCAATGATTCGGTATCGAATTTGTGCTTTTTGAGTTTGCGGCATGGTGTGAGTTAAGAACGTATCGTTTCTAGAACCATCTTTTTGCTCGTTACCTATTCAAATTTTTCTAAAACTTGCACAACTGCAAGTATATCCAAAGCCTGGCGTAAAACCCAAAGCGTTTATACCAAACCAATTGCTGTTTGATATACTCTTCTTTGACCTTAGCCCTAAATCGAGCGCTGTTAATAAATCAACTAACCTGTCGAAAAATGGGTAGTACTAAATGTTTTCAAAATTTGGAAATAGGAGAACAAATTACTTTGCATTTGACGCAAAGATATAGTATTTTTGCACCAATTCCAAATAAATCATAAGACAAATGACTTAATTGCTGATTTATTTAGCGATTTCATCTAATATGGAATGTTTATTTATCATTCATGCACTCATGAGAAATGGACAAAAAAAGATGACCAGCCATAGGATAGCCATCTTTCAGTGATTGATTTTTCAAATTCATTTCAGCAAGAAGCCGGATATTGAGTTTCCGCTCTGATCACGTACCAGTCCGGCCCGTCTGGTTAGAGCCGCCACGTCCTCCATTGACTCCATGAGTGGAAATTCGGGACGAAAAGCATGCACATTTTGAGGCAATAACGTGTAGTTTGTCCCAAAAAGGATGAAATTTTGCAAAAATATCGGGCAATAATTTGCATTGTTCGACAAAATTCGTTATCTTTGCCCCCAAAATTATACCAACTCATCAAGCACACTGCATGAAAAACTATGTCTGCGCCGTCGACTTCGGCGCCACCAGCGGCCGAATGATCATCGCCCGACTCAATGAGGAGGGCATCCTCGAGACCGAAGAGGTCCGCCGCTTCCCCAACGCCATCCAGGAGAAAGACCACGATGGCAAGTTCTACTGGAACATGACTGCCCTCATCGGCGAAGTCGTAGCCGGCCTGAAGGACCTGGCTGCACGTCAGGACGTCCATATCGAATCCATCGGTGTGGACACCTGGGGCGTGGACCTCGTCATGGTGGGTCCTGACGGCAAGATGATCGAGGAGCCCCGCGCCTACCGCGACCCCTACTCCATCCCCGCCATGGAGGAGTACATCCAGAAGGTGGGCCGCGAGAAGATCTACCAGAAGACCGGCATCCAGTTCCTCAACTTCAACACCCTCTTCCAACTCTACGCCCTCCACAAGGAGCACTTCCGCCCCTTCGAGGAGGCGACGCAGTACGTCTTCATCCCCGACTACGTGAGCCTGCATCTCACTGGCAATGCCGTCTGCGAATACACCATCCTCTCCACCTCGCAGTTCCACGATCCCCGCACCAAGCAGATCGACCGTGAGCTCATCGAGGCTGCCGGCGCCGACGTCTCGAAGTTCCCGCCCGTGGTCTTCCCCGGCACCATCGTGGGCAATCTCAAGAAGGAGGTGGGCGACTTCGGCTACGACATCCCCGTCATCGCCATCGCCGGTCACGACACGGGTTCGGCAGTGGCTGCCGTGCCCGCCAAGGACGAGAAGTTCGCCTACCTGTCGTGCGGCACCTGGTCGCTGATGGGCATCGAGTCGAAGGACGCCATCATCAACGAGCGTTCCTCCGAACTCAACTTCACCAACGAGGGCGGCATCGAAGGCACCACGCGCTTCCTGAAGAACATCACCGGCATGTGGATCCTGGAGCAGTGCCGCAAGGAGTGGAAGCGCCAGGGCAAGGACTATGACTTCGTGCAGCTGGCCCGCATGGAGCAGGAGGCTCCCGCCTTCCGCTCGTTCATCTGTCCCGACGCACCCGACTTCGCCAATCCGCCCTCGATGCTCGAGGCCATCCGTCAGTATTGCCAGAAGACGGGACAGCCCGTGCCTGAGGACGACTCGCAGGTGGCCCGCCTCATCATGGAGTCGCTCGCCATGCGCTACCGCACCGCCTGGGACTGGCTGCAGGAGTTCGCCTCCTTCCCGCTCGAGGTGCTCCACATGATTGGCGGCGGCGCCAAGAACGCCCTGCTCGCCCAGTGGACTGCCAACAGCATCAACGCTACCGTCCTGACCGGTCCTACCGAGGCCACCGCCATCGGCAACATCATGATGCAGTTCAAGGCCATCGGCAAGGTCAAGGACATCGCCGAGATGCGCCAGCTCATCGCCAAGGCCACACCCCTCGAGCGCTACGAGCCTCAGGATCATGCCGCCTGGGACCAAGCCTACCAGCGCTACAAGAAGTATTGCGAGTAATACACCGTTCAAATAAACGAGTAATACACCTTTTAAATAATATATGCAGCTCGAAGTCTGCACACAGAGCGTAGAAGGTGCCCTCACAGCTTACCGCGCCGGTGCCCATCGCATCGAGCTCTGCCAGGCGCTGCCCCTCGACGGCCTCACCCCCTCCTGGGGCATGCTGGAGCAGATACGTCAGCGCTGTCCCGACCTCAAGGTCAACGTGCTGATACGTCCGCGTGAAGGCGACTTCGTCTACACCCCCGACGAGCTCCAGGTGATGCGCCGCGACATCGAGGCCGCCCACGAGAGCGGTGCCAATGGCGTCGTCTTCGGCTGCCTGACGTCCAATGGCGACGTCGACCCCGGCGCCAACGCCCTCTTGCTGGAGGCTGCCGCAGGCATGGAGACCACCTTCCACCGCGCCTTCGACCAGGTGCGCCATCCCCAGCAGGAGCTCGAAGCGATCATCCGCCTCGGCTTCACCCGCATCCTCACCTCAGGTCAGCAGCCTTCGGCCCTGCAGGGCATTCCGTTGATCCAGGAACTCATCACCCAGGCCCGTGGCCGCATCAGCATCATGCCCGGTGCCGGCGTCAGTGCCGCCAACGCCGCCCGCATCCTCCGCGAGACGGGCGCCACCGAGATCCATGGCTCGCTGCGCACACCGCAGTCAGGGCTCTGGAAGCCAGACGAAGGGGTCATCAAGACAATCTTACAGGATATTCACTAACCTAAATTCATAAACATTATGGCAAAACCATTAGTTGAGACCAAGGCCCGCGTGGGCGTGTTCTCCATCGCACTGGGCGCTTACCTGCCCCAGTTCCCTCAGCTTGTACCTAACTTCCTCGCCCAGTACGAGGACTTCAAGAAGACCCTGCCCGACACCGTCGAGATCATCGACGGCGGTATGGTCACCACCAAGGAGCAGTCGATGGCTGCCGGCGACAAGTTCCGCTGCGCCGACGTCGACCTCGTCATCCTCCAGCTCCTCACCTACGCCACCTCCAACAACCTGCTGCCCGCCGTACGCGACCTCGACGTCCCCGTCGTACTGGTCAACGTGCAGAAGAAGGCTCAGCCCGACTACAAGAACACCGACATCGCCACCTGGCTGGGCGACCTCTATGCCTGCGGTGCCGTAGGTGAGATGGTAGCCGACCTGGAGCGTGCCGGCAAGCGTCATGCCGTCATCACCGGCGTCGTCGAGGGTGGCGACCCCGAGGTTCAGCACGAACTCGAGGACTGGTGCCGCGCTGCACAGGTTCACCGTCGCTTCCGCTACACCAACATTGCCCAGATCGGCCGTCCCTACCCCAACATGATGGACCTCTACATCGATGAGACCAACCTCTATCACCGCATGGGCCTCTTCACCAAGCAGTTCGACTGGGAGAAGATGTGGGCCATCGCCGACAACATCACCGACGAGGCAGCCATCCGCGCCAAGGCTGAGGACATCCTCGCCACCTTCGACATCGAGGGCGGCGGAACCGTCGAGAAGGTCTGGGATATGGCCAAGTACGTCGTTGCCTTCGAGCAGTGGGTCAAGGACGAGCAGCTCGGTCTCATCGCCTCTCACTACGATGGCTTTGCACAGGGCGTAGCCGGCAAGCTCGACTCGATGCTCATCCCCGCCTTCTCGATGCTCATCAAGCAGCACACTGCCTGCGCCGTCGAGGGCGACATGAAGGTCGCCATGGCCATGTCTATCCTCAAGACCATCTCGGGCACCGGCACCCTCGCCGAGATGTACTCCATCGACTTCCCCAAGGACATCTGCATCATCGGCCACTCGGGCTCGGGCGACTTCGACATCTCGCAGGCCAAGAAGCCTACGATGAAGATCGTCCCCGTCTTCCACGGCAAGGCTGGCGGCGGCTACCTCACCCAGTTCTATCCACCCGTTGGCCCTGTCACCTACCTCGGCATCACCCAGGACAAGAACGGCGTCTTCAAGTTCGTCGTCGCTGAGGGTGTCAACGAGGAGGGCGAGATCTTCACCTTCGGCGATACCAACATGCGCACCAAGTTCTCTATCCCTTGCCGCGAGTTCTGCAACAAGTGGTCCGAGGCTGGTCCTACCCACCACATGGCTGCCGCCGTCGGCCGTCATATCGACACGATTCTCAAGGTCGCCAAGATCATGAACGTCGAGGTGGATATTGTTTGCAGATAATTCATGTACCATGTACCATTTACAATGTACAATTTCCCCTGCATCCATCTGAGGCATTGTCCCAATGGCGCAATGGAAATGGTACATTGTACATGGTAAATTGTAAATTATCACTATGGCAAATGGAAGTTTAAAGAGTACTATTGCAGTCTCCCTCAACAACTACCTCGATGCTGGCGCCATCGTCGCCGGCGGTAGCGGCATCACCCTCTGGAAGAACTACCTGGGCCTCACCGAGATGCACCTCGGCTGGATCAATGCCCTCAGTGCCAACGCACTGGGCGCAGCCCTCGGCGCCATCATCGGCGGATTCCTCGCCGACAAGTTCGGCCGCAAGTTCATCTTCACCTACAACCTGCTGGTCTACATGCTCGGTGTCGTCATCGTCATGTGCTCGGTCAACTTCGCCATGCTCCTGGCAGGCTTCATGATCACCGGCATCTCGGTCGGCGTCGGCGTACCCGCCTCGTGGACCTACATCTCCGAGAGCTCCGAGGTCAACAACCGCGGACGCAACATCTGCATCTCGCAGATGTCGTGGGGCATCGGCCCCATGATCATCCTGCTCTTCGGCATGCTCTTCGCTCCTGGCGGCACCTGCTTCGGTGTGGTCGAGAGCCTCGCCTCGCTCTTCGGCGTCGATGCGCTCAACATCCCTGCCGTCGAGGTATTCTCTTCACGCTTCGTCTTCTTCACCCTTTTCATCGTCGCCTTCATTGCCTGGAACCTCCAGCGTCAGCTGCAGGAGAGCGCCGAATTTGAGGCTCAGAAGGCTGCCGAGAAGGCCTCGGGCAAGAAGACCGGCCTCGTCGACAACATCGCCCTGCTCTTCACCAACAAGATCGCCGTCAAGACCGTCGCCTTCCTCGCTGGCATCTACCTCACCTGGAACCTCGTGGCTTCGGTCATGGGCTTCTTCACCCCTCACATCTGTGAGACCGGTGGCGGCGTCAGCAACGAGTATGCCAACTTCATGTCGTGCATGCAGTGGGTCACCGTCGTCGTCATCACCCTCATCGTCTCGCGCCTTATTGACCGCACCAGCCACAAGGTGCTCTACACCGTCGGCCTGCTGGTGGCCATCGCCACCTGGGTGCTCGTCGTCGGCATCGGTGTCAACAATATGGCTACCCTCTGGGCATTCGTCATCCTCTGGGGCGTACAGGGCGGCTGCTCCGTACAGATTTTCTATGCCCTCTGGGGTTCGGAGCTCTTCCCTGCCAAGTTCCGTGCCGGTGCACAGGGCCTGATGTTCTTCATCGTCCGCGGTCTCTCAGCCATCTGGGGTCTCGTCTTCACCTACATCTACGGTGAGAACGGCGAGGGCTTCACCATCGCTGCCTACTGCATGATCGTCCTCCTCGTCGTCTCCCTCCTCGTCGGCTTCAGCGGCTGCCCCAATACCCGCGGCAAGACCCTCGACCAGATCACCAAGGAGCGCTACGGCGACAACGTCTAAGCACCCCCTCTCTACGGCACAACGTCTAAGCACCCCCTCTCTACGGCGACACCCCCGTTCCCGTTTTGAGTTCCCGCGCACGTAAGTGCCGGGCATCACCATCATCAACAACAACACAACAACAACCGAATCAATATGAAATCTATTCTCGAAGGTCGCCCCGCCCTGAAGGCTGTGGTCGATCAGATTGCCGAGGTCACTGGTTACCTCTGGCAGAAGGGATGGGCCGAGCGTAATGGCGGCAACATCACCGTGAACGTCACTGAGTTTATGGACGACGAGTGCAAGGCAATGCCTGCCATCGCTCCCGTCAAGCAGATCGGCATGGTCCTGCCACAGCTCAAGGGCAAGTACTTCTATTGCAAGGGCACCGGCAAACGCATGCGCGACCTCGCCAAACAGCCCATGCAGAATGGCTCCATCGTCCGCATCTGCGACGATTGCGCCTCGTACGAGATCATCGCCGACGAGCCCGTCGCTCCCACCTCTGAGCTGCCCACCCACCTCGCTCTGCAGAACTACCTGCTCGAGAACGGTTCGTGCTACAAGGCTACGCTCCACACCCACCCCATCGAGCTCGTGGCCAT
>R14__coassemble_1953_pt1 | contig 9359 bp, 8 predicted proteins | sample R14__metabat2_high_PE_017 | metagenome-assembled genome bin R14 | reverse complement strand
GTGCAGAAGGCCTACAAGGGCGCCAAGGTGGAACTGGTAGCCAACGCTCCCGCCAATCTCAGCGGCGAGGACCTGGTGCTGACTTTCGGCTTCAAGACGATCAACTGGGGCAGCGCTGCAGCTCGACAGATGCTGGGATTCGGACTGGGCGACATCAAGGGCACCTTCGGCCTGACTGTCAGCAACAGCCGCGGCACCGTATGCGAGGTGACCCACAAGCGCAACCACAACACCACCTTCGCCTCTGCCAAGGGGCATAAGGTCATCAACGCCTTCGAGAAGGCCTTCGTGGAGGATACGCTGACCGTACTGAAGAACCTATAATCGGGACATTAAATACGGAGCCTGGTCCGCAAGGGGACGCCGCATCAGCGGAGCGTCACCTTGCGGACCTTGCCGTCTGCCTGGCGCTGAAGCAGAATGTGACCGGGAATGGGAGCGGTAAGGACGCGCCCGGTGAGGTCCATGTAGGTCGATGGAGAGGAGGCAGGAGCGTCGATGGAGGGACGAAGGATGCCCATCTCCTGCCAGGTGGAATAGCAGTAGCGGGTCTCCTCGACCTCTCCCGAATGGGTCTCGACATCGCTGACTATCTTGTTGTCGCCCCAATAGAGGACGGTGGTGCTGAGGTCATAGAGGGTCTGATGACGGAGGGATTCGATCCAACTGCCATTGCCCCAGTAATACTCGACTGAGAGTGTCCGGTGCCCCTGCTCGTCGTAAGCATATTCCTGCCGGGTGTCACCTTCCCAGTCATCATCGTAACAATCGTACCTATAGTCGGTCTGCATCGTCACGTTGCCGAGGGGATCGTAAGTTATCTCCTGCTTGCCGCTTTCCTGCCAGGTGTCGCTTCGGAAGACAGAATGCAGGATAGTCGTGGTCAATGACAGGTCATCGTAGGCATAGACATATTGATGCGTACCGACCCATGCGTCATGAGTCCGGTTGTAATAGACGCTCTGAAGGACGCGTCCCTGCTCGTCGTATTCGTAATCCCGCTTAGTCAATGGGAATTCGGTCCATACCCCGTCGGACCAATGGCAGCGGGCATGATATCTCTCGTTGTCATATTGATCGTATTCGGTGATTTCCCCGCTTTGCAATGACCAGTCGCCACTGCTCCTTGTGTAGTTCGTCACGTGCGTCTGATACCCCCACTCGTCGTAGGCATATTCGACCTTTAGCAATTCAGACCAGACACCGTTGTCCCATAAAGAATTAACGATGGTAGCCGTGCGTCCCTCATCATCGTAGGTGAACTCGGCCTTCTGACTCTGTAACCAGGCATCGTCATTCCAGAGGTAGAGGATTGCGAGCATCTGACGTCGCTGCGCATCGTAGGCATATTCATAACGGAAGTCACCATACCAGGCGCCGTCATTCCAGAGGTAGCGGATTGCGAGCGTCTGACGTCCCTGCGCATCGTAGGCATATTCATAGCGGAAGTCACCATACCAGATATCATCATACTTGTAGTATTGGTCATCCAGTACTGCATTCCCCGCCTCGTCGTAGGCGAAGGTTTCCATATACCTTTCAGACCAGCCTTGGACATCCCTGACAGCGGTGATGGACTGGGTCAGACGCCCCAAGGCATCATAGGCGTACTCATACTTTTGGTCGGTACCGATAATGCTATCGAGCTGCACGACTGTGAGGTCGGTGGATACTGCCTCCATGGGGCGAGTAGAGGTGATGGATAACTGATTCTCAGTCTGTGACTGAGCGGTCAGACTGAAGATTGTCAATGACAGCCCAATGCCGAATGCGGCAAGAGGGCGCTGCGAAGTGAATTGTGAATCGTGCATCGTGTATTGTGCATCGTGTATTGTGCATCGTGAACCACTCAAAACTCCTCTACGACCTCGCGTCCTTCGAGCCAGGCGGCCATATTGAGGACGAGGAGGTTCCAGTTCTGGAAGCCCTTATTGAGGACGGGTTCGCCATTGTCGGGGAGGTAGTACTCGTGGAGGGCGCCGAAGCGCTCGTAGTCGCGGCCTAGGAGGAGGATGGTCTTCTCGGCGAGTTCGCGTGCCTCAGCGTCGAAGCCGTAGCGGACGAGGCCACGGAAAGTGAGGTAGTTGCTGACAATCCAGACGGGCCCCTGCCAGCTGGATGGGTTGCCCGATGCCTCGACGTTGTACATCTTCTCGAGGGGCGAGAGGGTACGGATGCCCGCGGGACAATTGAAATTGAGCGTGTCATGATACTGACGACGGACAATCTCCTCAGCCTGCTCGGGAGTGGCGATGCCTGCCCAGAGGGCAGTGAAACCGCTCCAGACCGAGAAGCGCTGGATGAGGCAGTCGTAGCGTCGGGGCTGGCCGACGTGGAGGTAGAGGTCGGTGGGCTGGAGGCCGTTGTCGCACTGCGGCTTCTCGCGCGGCAGGAGGTTGAGGTCGACACTGTAGTAGAAGCCGTCGCGCGGATCCCAGCAATGCTGTCGGACACTCTGGAGCAGTTGTTCTGACTGCCGGACATATTGTTCGGCGAGTTCGTCGAGGTGGAGGCATTGGGCAAGGTACTGCATGGCGAGGAGCTCGCGGTACATCAGGGCATTGAGAAAGATGCTGCCGCTGGACTCGTGGGGACGGTAGAAGGTGGAGGGGTCGTTGTCGACGCCGATGGCGCGGTCGTCCTCCCAGAAGAGGAGGCCTGTCTCAGGGTGACGGTGCCAGTTCCAGTACTTGGCCTCGAATGCCTGCAGCTTGTAGAAGTCGTCGCGCAGCCACTCGGCATCGCCTCCCTGATGTCGCACGATGAAGGCGGCATGCTGGGCGAGAATGGGCTTGTGCATGTTCTGCTTCCAGGGGTTGATGGTCTTGAGCCAATCGGCACGCGAGGGCGAGAAGCGCTCGATCCAAATGGGAATCCAGCCATCCATGCCGCCATAGGAGAGAGCGTTGAGGATGCAGCCCTGCTCGTAGCGCACTGCCTCCTCGCCATCTTTCTTGGACCCATGCTCGAGGAGAATCTGACGCAAGGCGACGTTGCTGAGCCAGGAGTCCCAATCCCAAAGGACGTCATTGTACTGCGCACTGCCCGGAGCGAGGAAGGGATACTGGAGCGCTTCGCCTGGCTCACGGTACATGATCTTCATGTCCTCATAGATGTGCTCACGGCAGAGCTGGGTGTAGTGGCGCACGTTCTGTAGCGTGCGGTCGGGAAGTTGGGCAAGGGACAGGTTCACAATGCACAATGCACAATGCACGATGAGGAGGAAGGACTTATAATTCATAATTGAGAATTCATAATAGAAAATTGGTCAGAGGATGGGGAACCAGATGAAGACGGCGGCGTCCCAGAGGGAATGCGAAAGGATGATGGCGGGCAAGCGGTTGGGGAAGAGCCAATAAAGACCGCCCCACACCACACCGCAGACGAGGGCGGAAAGGATGAGCATCAGATTGAGCGAAAAGAGATGCACCAACGCATAGACCATGACGCCTACGGCCATGGCCCAGAAGCGGGCATCGAGGGTAAGGCCGAAGAAGTTATACTGTGGCCAGTGGGTGAGGCAAAAGGCGAGCTGACGCTGCACGTAACCGCGCCAGAAGATCTCCTCGGCAGGTCCAATGATGAAGAGCAACAGGAGGGAGAGGAGGGTGCCATCGTAGCCCTCCTTCATACCGTAGATGCCATCGACCTGCGTGCGGGCGAAGCCGAACATCCATTGCGACACCTTGTCGCCCACCCAGAAGATGCCCCACAAGACGATGGCGATGGTGATACCGAGCATGAGATTCTCGACTACATAACGCACCGTGGAGCCTGTGACAGTGAACTGACGCCACCAGGGTCCTTGCCAAACGAAGGTGAGGGTGGTGAGCAGGAGCGCCGCACAGGTCATGCAGACCCAGAACGGGAGATGGGGCGCTGTCCAGGGCGAGAACATCACCGTCCAGAGCACGAAGGCAAGGAGAACAGAGAAGAGGAGCCGCGTCTTCATGGATCAGAGCAAGTGTGAAATGAGAGTGAAGCCGAGAATGCCGACGGTGAGGAGTCCGCCACTGACGAGCTGCTGCTGCGCCGTGGCCTGATCGAGCACGTCGATGGCATGGGCGTCGTGACTGAAGCTGAGCATGGTGCGGCAGTTGCGCATCACAATGCCTGCCGAGAGCCAGATGAGAAGGGCTGCCCAGGGCATCTGTCCGAGCATGACGCACAAGGTGACCCAGACGATGGGGAGGGCGTCGAAGATGCAATAGAGCCAGATGCTGGCCTGACGGCCGATGAGCATAGGGAGAGTGAGGATGCCAGCGCGCGCGTCAGTGGGGACGTCGTGGGTATTGTTGGTGTGGAGCACACAAATCGTGATGGGGACGATGGCGAGGACGGCCCACAGCGATGACCACTGCAGGCTGCCAGTGGCTGCAATAGAGGTTCCGAGAGCAGGGAGGATGCCGAAGGTGAGCAAGACATTGAGGTCACCTAAAGCATGTGACTTCATGAAGGTGTAGAGGACAGTGACGAGGGCACCAGCCAGACCAACAGCCAACAAGGCCCAGGAACCGGTGAGCCAAACCAACAGGAGACCCACAAGACTGCCGCACAGCAACATGACGACGCCGTAGGCACGAATCTCAATGGGCTGGAATTCGCCAGAGGTGAGGGTCTTGGCGCCAGTGGTGTCATCGGCATCGATGCCCTTGAGATAGTCATAGTAGTCGCTCAGCAGATTGCCTGCTGCATGGAAGAAGAGGATGCCGACGAGGGCGAGGAGGGCACGAGTCCAATGGATGGGGTACTGCAGGAAGTAGAGCAGTGAGGTGGTGACAATGACGGGCATGGCCGAGACTACGAACGACCAGGGACGGGCGGCTATGAGCCACTGCTTGGGAGTGTGGGACATGTGGATGGTTGAATTGGATAAAGTAAGAACGTTAATAGTCGGTGAGGTGACCGATCGCGGTGTTGCACGGGTGCAAAGATAATGATTTACGGCATAAGTCGGTCATTTTTGACCCTAAAAATTGCATTTCGGGGGCCGGATTGTGGCAATTCGATACCTTTTGACTCAATTTTAGGGCGAAATATTTGCCTATTTGCCAGGAATGAAGTATCTTTGCACCACCGAATCCAGGCATTTGACCTACCTCGGACAAAACAAACTGACTCTATGGAACAACTGGAATATCTGGATCGCTACGAAGAGCGATTGATGCAGGATCTGACGCAGATGCTGCAGACTAACAAGGTGCTGCCCGCGGGTCCACTGCCCCAGACGCCCGACATCACCGAGAAGTGGCAGGACCTGGCGCCCGCCTACTGCGCCGATGCGGTGAAGGAGATTGCGCAATATCCGCTGGTATCGCTCGGCTGGGCGATGTACACAGGCATGGCGCTGGCCAAGTACTGGGACGACGACTGGGCCGTCTATAGCCAGGTCGACAACCTCTACGTCCACCTGCGCGACAAGCGCGGCTTCGACTACCTTGATGAGGTGGTGCGTGAAGAGCTCTACGGCCAGAAGAACGGCACCCAGGGCTTCACCGAGCTGGAGGACCTCGTGCGCAGCTGCGCCCAGATGGCGCACGACATGATTCGCCACGAACAGATCGAACCCTCGACACCCATGGCCTTCCACGTCTATGCCCGCAGCATCAAGGTGCTCTATCTGGTAGGCGCCGCCGTTGGACTCAGGAGGCTGGGATACAAGATGGAGAAAGCGTAAGAGCATTGACCATGAACCATGTACAATGTACCATTTTCATTGAGGCATTGGGCAATTGTATCGATAATCAGTTTTTTGTCCAACAAACAAATCAGTTTCTTACTAAATATAATCTATGACTATGAAGAATATCTGTGCGATTCTGTGGGGTGTGGGACTCCTGTTCCTCACCTCCTGCTCCGATGACTACGACGTGCGTGACTTCGGAGCCAAGGGCGACGGCGTCAACGTCGACTCGCCTGCCATCAACGCTGCCATCGAGAAGGCGGCATCGAAGGGCGGCGGCACCGTGGTGCTGCCTGCCGGTACTTATCTCAGTTACTCCATCCGCCTGAAGAACCACATCACGCTGCGGCTCGAACGAGGCGCCGTGCTGATGGCAGCCGAGGCCAACGACTCGCTGGGCTACGACGAGGCTGAGGACTACGATTACGCCTACTACCAGGACTTCGGTCACTCCCACTTCCACAACTCGCTCATCTGGGGCGAGGGCCTCAGCGACATCGCCATCGTGGGCGAGGGACGCATCGTGGGTTCGGCAATGAACAGCCACCAGGAGCATCCCGTGAAGCAGCCTGAGGGCAACAAGGCCATCGCCCTGCGCGAATGCCAGGACGTGCTATTGCAGGGCGTGGAGATGCTGGAGTGCGGTCACTTCGCACTGCTGGCCACAGGCGTGGACCGCCTGACCATCGACGACGTGACCATCGACACCAACCGCGACGGTCTGGACATCGACTGCTGCACGGACGTCAAGGTGACCAACTGCCACGTCAACACGCCCAACGACGATGCCATCGTCATCAAGTCGAGCTATGCACTGGGTCGCTTCAAGGACTGCGAGAACGTGGAGGTGGCCAACTGCTACGTCTCGGGCTGGGACCTGGGCACCTACCTGGACGGCACGCGCACGCTGGTGGGTCCGAATGCTCCCGACCGCGGCGGACGTACGGGCCGCATCAAACTGGGCACGGAGTCGAGCGGTGGGTACCGACACGTGCAGATCCATGACTGTCAGTTCGAACATTGCCGCGGTCTCGCCCTCGAGACAGTGGATGGCGGCGTGCTGGACGACGTGGACTGCTGGAACCTGACGATGGACCACATCGTCAATGCTGCCATCTTCCTGCGTCTGGGTGCCCGTCTGCGCAGCCCTGAGGGCATGCCTGTGGGCGAACTGAAGAATGTCCGCATCTGGAATGTGGTGGCCCGTGACGTCGATTCACGCTATTCGTCCATCATCGCCGGCATCCCCGGTCACTACATCGAGAACGTCCATCTGCACGACATCGAGATACAATACCGTGGTGGCTGCCGTCTGACCGACGACGTGCCCGTAGTGGCCCAGGCTCCCTGGGAGCGTCCTGGATACAAAGAGCCACAGAAGCGCCCTGAAGAGATGACCGAGGAGGAGAAGGCGGAGCGCAAGCGCCTCTTCGACGAGTGGCGCAACACCGAGCGCGACACTGCCCTGGTCTGCAACCTCCACCACCCCATCGATGAGGTGGAGGCGAGCTACCCCGAGCCCTGGATGTTCGGCATCGTCCCTGCCAAGGGCCTCTACCTCCGTCACGCCCGCAACGTCACCCTCGAAAATGTCCAGTTCACGTGGGAGCAGGAGGACGCCCGCCCCGTCTACTGCGAGGAGGACACGGAGAACATCCTCAAGCAGGGGGAATGACCTCTGACTGAGGACGAGACCATATCCGCTTATTAAGGACTAAGATAAACTAAAAAGGGAACTATATCGCGATTCACATGTGCGATGTAGTTCCCTTTATATATGGATTATTGGATTGTCTCCTTGATGCGGTATCCAACTAATCACTTATCTCCATAATGTCCCTCCACGGAAATGACAAGGACAGTAATCCTCTCGTCGTAAATATCATAGACTATGCGGTGCTGTCCTGATATCCGGCGGGAATAAGTGATGTCTCCACCTCCTCTCAATGGCTCCGGATGACCCGTTCCTGTGCGCGGATGATCCATCAATTCGACCAATACCTTCGAGAATTTCTTGAAAAGTTGAGGATTGGACTTTTTATACTTTGCCAAGGTGTCTCTTGCCTCAGGGGTGAAGTCTATCGTGTAAGTCATAACGATTGCAGGAATGCATCCAATTCCTCATGAGTCCTACATTCCGTACACTTGCCATCATTGTAATCCTGACGGGCCTTGTCAATCTTCGTCTTCAGAGCAGGCGTAATGCCAGAAGTGCGTGCCTGACGGACAGACGCAATGCCCCTGATCATCTTGAGCGCACGACGGATGTCTGCAACAACCGCATTCTCCTCGAGCGTGATGTCAAGATGAATAGGTTGGGTGGCGGTAGATGTATTCATATCATTCATTTTGTTGATTCAATATTTTTCCGCTGCAAAGATACGAAGATTTATCTCTATTTCCAAATTTTTGAACCAAAAACTGACGGGAGGCATCATTTTTCGTATTATGCAACGGAATTAAGCCACAGAATGGAGCAAAACAGCAGCCACCCTCGTCTGGAGAGAGTTCCAAGACGAAGGTGGCTGACATTCTGTCATATTATGCGGGGAGTCAAAGACAGAGAGCCATTAACACCCTGTACGGTCATCGAGCTACAATCACTTCACCTCCCAGGTGTCGCCCGAGAGGAGCAGCTCCTTGAGGGTGCGCTGCTTCTTCTTGCCCTTGACGTCCTCGATCTGCTCCTGGACGGCCTGGTCGTAGGTCATGGCCTCCACGTCGCGGATCACGCCGAGAGCGATAGGCAGCTCGTCGGTGCAGCCGGCATAGCCGTAGGGCGAATAGCCCATCATGGCGAGCTTCAGGTGGAAGGTAGGATCGGCCTTGTGAGCGTCGTGGACGAGCAGGTCATCGACCGTGATGCCGTTCTCGCCGATGGTGACGGGCTTGATGTCCCAACCATCGAGGATGAGGCCCTTGTCGCGGTTCTTGCCGTAGATCATCGGCTTGCCGTCCTCGAGGAGGATGGTCTTGTCGGCACGCACGGCAGGATCGGTGACGAGCTTGTGGATGCCGTCAGCGAAGATGACGCAGTTGCAGAGCTCCTCGACCACAGCAGCGCCCTTATGCTTGGCTGCGGCCACCATGCAGGCTACAGAGCCCTTGATGTCGCCGTCGATGGCACGGGCGAAGAAGTTGCCACGGGCGCCGAGACAGAGTTCAGCTGGGCAGAAGGGATCCTCGACGGTGCCCCAAGGCGAAGACTTCGAGACGAGACCACGGTCGGAGGTAGGCGAATACTGGCCCTTGGTCAGACCGTAGATCTTGTTGTTGAAGAGGACGATATTGAGGTCGATGTTGCGACGCATGGCATGGATGAAGTGATTGCCGCCGATGGCGAGGCAGTCTCCGTCGCCCGAGACGTTCCAGACGGTGAGGTCGGGACGGGCGGTCTTGAGTCCGGTGGCGATGGCGAGGCCACGGCCATGGATGGTGTGCATGCCGTAGGTGTTCATGTAGTAGGGCATACGGCTCGAGCAGCCAATGCCCGAGATGACAGCCGTCTGGCTGGGTGCGATGCCCAGTTCAGCCATGGCCTTCTGCATCGACGCTGCCACGGCATGGTCGCCGCAGCCAGCGCAGAACTTGAGGGGTTGATCCGACTTAAAGTCAGCTTGTGTATAGCTCATAGTTGTAATCTTGTGTTAGAGTGACTTAATGGCGGTTTCGATAT
>R14__coassemble_1869_pt1 | contig 9735 bp, 4 predicted proteins | sample R14__metabat2_high_PE_017 | metagenome-assembled genome bin R14 | reverse complement strand
GGATGGTGACGTCGGCGTAGTCGGGGAAGATGTCGGGCTGCAGGTCGAGGTGCTTGTCGACCTTCACCTCACGAGTGCAGGAGGCGAGGCAGGCAGCGATACATATATATAATATATAATGTGTAATCTGTTTCATCATGACAGTATCTTTTCTTGGTTCTTGCTGGCCTCCTGCTGCTGCATCATCTGCTCGCGCATCTTGGCCAGACGGGGAGAGGTGACGAGGAGGAAGTACCAGTAGGTCTCACGCCACTGCGCCAAAGCCACCTGCGGGTCGACGCCCTGCTGACGAGCTTCGAGCAAGGTGCGCTTGAGTTGCTGGTAGTGCTGGATAGTCTGCTCCTCGACACCGTGGGCACGGCAGTAGTCGAGATCCTTCTCGTTGGCGGCAAGGATGGCCTCCTGCAGTCGCAGGGGGGTAGTGAGCATGGCGGGCGTGCCGTAGAACTCCTCGGTGAACGAACGGATGTGTTTCACATCGTTAGCCAGGAGCAGGTAACCGATGGCATAGTCGCGGGCGGCACGCGCCTCAGGATTGGCACGGAGGGTGAAGAGCAGGTCGGCATAAGGACCTCGCGCCTGCACGAACTCGCGTGTACCCGAGGGGATGCTGCGGCGCTTGGAGCCATACTCAGGATCGGACTCGACGGCAGCATCGTCATAGAGGAAGCGACGCTGCGCCGTGGCCCAGTCGGCATAGAACGTGGTACGCTCTAGCATCTTGATGTACTTCTCGGCCTGTTGGTATCGGCCGAAGACGAGGCTGGTACGGACGAGCATCTTCAGATTGAAGGGCGAACCGTAGCGCAGCCCCTCGTAACTGTTGAAGGCGCGCTCGTCGGCCGAGGCAATGTTGTCCATCTGATAATAGAGGGCACTGATGGTCGAGGTAATCTCGACATCGAGTGAGAGATTCTCCAGATTGGTGACGATGCTATAGGGAGCCAGCTGGCGGTAGCGAAAGAAGTCATCGAGGAAGCGACCGGACTTCGAGAGCGCCAGGTTGACGCGGTTCATCATGATGAAGTTGCTGCTCTGAGCATAGGGAGAACGGAGCAGAGTCTCCCAATCCTCAGTGACAATATAGTGGTCGAGCACAATCATCGGATACATCTTTTGCTGATTGCGCTGGGCGGAATAATAGGCATAAGTGGAGACTAGAGCCAGCAGCACGACCGAGCAGAGGGTCAACAGCACCGGCCGTAGTCGAAGATCGAGCACGTGGACCAATGGGGCCAGCAATGGCAGGACAAGGGCGAGGATCCACGAAGTGTGGAAGAAGTGACTGGGCTCAAGGATAGGCTCGTAGTAGGCACTATTGAGGAGTGCGTCACGATAGAGGGGCAGGATGGCCTTGGTGACGCAGAACGAAGCGACGATGAGGATGAGCGCGACAGGACCGAGCATCATCCAGCTCTGACGGGGATGCTCAGTGAGATCGACGACGAGCAGGAAGACCGAGAGCAAGGCTCCCACAGATCCGGCCAGCAGGAAGAGGACAAGCGACAGCAGGCAAGCGAGCGCCATGCGCCAGACGGCACGGCCGATACGCGAAGCCAGCAGCCGATAGAGGAAGGCAAAGACGGCGAAGAGGAAGAAGGCGACGTAGCCTTGATAGGCATAATAGACGTCGAAGAGTGCATCGGTCTGGAAGATCACCGGCATGATGCAGAGCGGCAACAACAACAGCGACTGATGCTGACGGGGCAGGCTGCGCCAGAGCAGCAGCGCCGTCAGTCCCCCCAGCATGGCAGTGATGACCGAGCCGGCATAGTCGAGGACGAAGTACTGGGTGAGCCAATGGGTCAGAAGCAGACCCGGACCGCCCACATGAAGATAGCGGGCAGCAATGACATGGGCGTCGTTGTAGAACACCATCAGCTGCTCTCGGAAGAAAAAGAGATACTCCTGCGTGTGCTGGAGATGCAGGGTCAAAAGGACCACTACGAGCACGGTCAGAAGATAAGACAGGTATCGATTAAGCCTCACGGGGAATGCAAGGGGATAAAAGGTTAAAAAAAGTGAGTCAAGGAAGACCGGACGAATGGACATCCGGCTTCCCTGACTCCTTCATTTCAGATTAATAGCCAGCGGTCTGCTGCAGCGATGGGGTAACGTCGATGGTACCCTGGCTGATAGGCCAGTAGAGCTGGTAGGCCTTGAAGTTCTGGAAGTCGTTGTTGGTCTTCGGGCAACTTGGACTGTCACCATCGGTCACACCGGTAACCTCGGCGATGTAGTCACCATAGGCATCCTTGTCATTGGTGAGATCGCCATCATAGTGAGCCACGGTGAAGTTGTTGATCTCGTCGACCATGATGCCCCAACGGACGAGGTCGAAGCGGCGGAGACCCTCAGTGCCGAACTCCATACGACGCTCGCGGCGAACCTGCTCACGCATGGTAGCCTGGTCACTCACGGCAATCTCAGGAGTGGCGACGCCATAGACATTGTTGGCATAGGCACGACGACGTACCTGGTTGATGAGCTCGGCAGCCTCAGCGAGGTTCTTGTTCTGCTCAATGTAGCACTCGGCCAGCGAGAGCATGGCCTCGGCGAGGCGCATGGCTTTGTAGTGGACGGTCATGTGAGCAGAACCGGTGGACTCAACGTTCTCATAGCGCATGTACTTCTTGAGGTTCAGACCAGACTTGGTCGAGTTGCCAGTGTAGTTCCACCAGTCAGGATTGGCGGTACCGTCGCTGAAGTAGCGTGGCAGTGAGTTGTACACACCGTGAGGATTCTTGCCCTCGTAGCCAGGATAGTACTGGCCAGAGTAGAGGACGGTGGCGTGCAGACGTGGGTCGCGGTTGAGGTAGGGGTGCTTCGAGTCGTAGAGAGGAGACTCCTGGATGGTCTTGCCATCGATGCACTCGAATGCCTCGACCAGGTCAACAGTAGGAACGATTGAAGACCAGCCGCCCAGCGCTCCATTGGGCACGAATGGATCGCCGTAGAAGTCACGAGTGGTGTTGCTGATGAACGAGTAGTCGAAGATGGTCTCCGAGTCGTACTGATTGGCCTCGAGCCACATGTCCTCATAGCTGCTGGCCAGCGTGAGGCCACCGTTATCGACGATATCCTTGGCGATAGGCTCAGCAGCAGCATAGTTGTGCTCCCAGAGATACTGGCGCATCAGGAGGCCCTGAGCGAACTGCTTGTTGATACGGCCCTGAGTCTGGTCGGCCTTGTTGGGCAGGTTGGGGATAGCCTCGGTGAGTTCCTTGACGATGAACTCGTTGACCTCAGATACAGGGTCACGGCTTACGTAAGCCTCGCCTGGAGTGGCGATGGTGCTGGTGACAAGCGGGAAGTCACCGTAGAGTTCTGAACGGAACTGGAAGAGCAGGGCACGCAGCGTCTTAGCCTCAGCCAGATACTGCTTCTGGGTAGCCTCGTCGGCCCAAGAAACACTCTGCTCCATCTCGATGTATTCGTTGCAGGCACGGATGTCGTCGAAGGTGAACCAACTGCCACCGACGCCATTGTTGTTGGAGTTGAGGTTGCCGGAGATCATGGTCTGATAGCCCTCCCAAGAGAAGTAGTCGAAGCAGTCGTCGGCAAGGGCATCCATCATGAGGCAGTTCTGGCCGGTCCAGTGACCGTCGTGATAGATGTTGTCCAGTCCGTTGTAGCAACCTACCAGAGCCAGGTAAGCGTCAGACTCGGTCTGCCAGAAGGTAGAGGGAGACAGGGCATCCTGTGGAGCACGATCCAGGAAGTCTGAGCAGCTGGTAGTGAAAAGCAATGCAGCAGCAGCTACACTATATAAAATCTTTTTCATATATATTCAGCTTTGGTTGGATTGATTAGAAAGTGAGATTAAGGCCAATGGAGTTGACGAGGTTAAGAGGATAACCGTTGCCACGTCCTGAAGGCATTTCTGGGTCGAAGCCATCAATCATGCCAGTGATGGTGAAGAGGTTCTGACCCGAGTAGTAGATACGGCAGTTGGAGATGCCGAGAGGCTGCACGAGCTTGCGTGGGAAGGTGTAACCGATCTGCAGGTCCTTCAGACGGCAGTAAGAGGCATTCTGGAGCCAGAAGGAGTTCTGGCCGCCATTGCCATAATAGTTGGCGCCTGGGATGCCGAGGTTAGGATACTTGGCACCTTCGCCCTTGAGGGTGTAGCTGTCCTCCCAGAGCACGTTGAGCTTGGTGTCGGCGTTGCCGAGGCCACCGAGGGCATCACCCATGTAGCGCTTGACGTTGCCAGTGCCCTGGAAGAAGGCGATCAGGTCGATGCCCTTCCAAGCCACGTTGAGGTGGAAACCGAAAGTGAAGACAGGATCCATCGAACCGAGGTAGATACGGTCGTCGGCAGTGATCTTGCCGTCACCGTTCTGGTCGACGTACTTGAGGTCACCGGCACGGAGGGTGGCGTTGGTGACATAGCCAGCATACATCTCCTGATACTTCGAGAGCTCGTCCTGGCTCAGGAAGCCATCAACCTCAAGGCCGTAGAACTGACGCATGGACTTGCCGACGACGTTGCGGACAGTCGACTGGTCGACGTCGGCGCTACGATACTCAACGGGCTCGCCAGTGGCGTAGTCAGAACCGAGGTCCATGACCTTGTTGAAGTTGAAGCAGCCATTGAAGCCTACGCCGAAGGTGACGTCACCGAACTTGTCATTGTAGTTGATGTCGAACTCGAAACCACGGTTGCGAACCTTGCCGATGTTGTCATAGTAGTTACTGAGGGCGAACATTGGAGGAGTAGAGACGGTCATGAGAATGCCCGAGGTGGTCTTCTCGTACCAGTCGAAGGTGGTGGTGAACTTCCAGATGCTGGCATCGAGACCGATGCCCCAGGTGGTGGTGGCCTCCCACTTCAGGTTCTTGTTGACTGCGTTGACCGACTTGGCGCCGTTGGCATACGAACCGCCAATCATGTTGCCATAGCCGAGCGACATGGTCTGGATGGTAGGATAGTAGGAACCGATCTCCTGGTTACCGAGCTGACCCCAAGAGGCACGCAGCTTGGCATTGGAGACGTAATCCTTCAGGTTCTCCCAGAAAGCCTCGTCAGAGAAGCGCCAGCCTGCCGAAACCGATGGGAAGAAGCCCCACTTGTTGTCGCCTGCGAAGCGTGAAGAACCGTCGTAACGGGCATCAGCCTCGAAGAGGTAGCGACCCTTGTAGTCGTAGGCGATACGGCCGAACCATGACATCATGGCGAGCTCACGGGTGTAGCCATTGACCTGAGCCGTCGATGCAGAACCTGCATTGAGGTCGGTGAGGACATCGTTGGCCATGCCGGTGATGTAGGACTGGTTGTAGCGATACTTGTAGATCTCCGAGTGGAAACCGGCGAGGACGTCGATGTTGTGCGAGCCGAAGGTGGCCTTCCATTCGGGAGTGATGTCGAGAACGCCACGCTCGTAGTTGGAGGTGGTGTAAGCGACCTCAGTGGTGCCCTGGGTACCTGAGTGATAGGTGACCTGCTTGTTGTGAGCGTTCATCTCGTTCTCGTTCTTGGTATAGGCAGCAGCCGCCTTGACCGAGAGCTGCTTGGTGATCTTGAACTTGAGGCTACCGATGCCCTGGAGGTTCGACTTGATGGTGTTGCCGTTGGCGCCGGACTCTACCCAAGCGATTGGATTACCGTCGGAGATACGGCCGTACGAGCCATCGGTGTACTTGTAGGGAATCATTGGCGAGATCACGTTGATCTGACGGATGATCTGATAGACGGAGTTCGATGAACCGAACTCACCACCGTAACTGCCGGTAGAGGTAGAGGTGTTGTACGATGCCATTGGCTCGTTGATGCTCGAGCGGATGTAGTTGAGTGACCAGCTGGTCTCGAGCCACGAGGTAGGATTGATGTCGACATTCACGCGGGCTGAAGCCTGATTCTTGTCATAGTTGTCGATGATGCCTTTCTGATAGAGGTAGCCTACCGATGCCAGGTACTTGGCATTCTCGTTGCCACCCTGCAGGGTGACGTTGTGATTGGTCTGCATACCGGTCTGGTAGAGGAGACCCTGCCAGTCGGTGTTGGCGTAGTTGTCAGGATCAGAACCATCGCGGAACTTCTGGATCTCAGCGTCGGTGTAGAGCGCCTCGAGGCCTACGCTCTTGCGGGCAGCGTTCCATACCTCGGCGATGCGGTCAGAGCTCATGAACTCAGGATAGGCAGTGGCGTTGGTGACACCGACCAGGCCCTGGTAAGAAACTGTAGCCTTGCCCGACTGACCACGCTTGGTGGTGACGAGGATGACGCCGTTGGCAGCCTTCGAACCATAGATGGATGACGAGGCAGCGTCCTTCAGCACGGAGATGCTCTGCACGTCGTTAGGATTGACATCGTTGAGCGAGCCCTCAAAGCCATCGATGATGACGAGTGGGCTGGACTCGTTGAAGGTGCCGATACCGCGGATGTTGATGGTGCCGACATCCTGACCAGGCTGGCCAGAGGTCTGTACGACAGAGACACCAGGCAGCAGACCTGCGAGACCTGACGACAGGTTGGTGAGCGGACGGTTGTCGAGCAGCTTGTTGTCGACATTGGCGACCGAACCGGTGAGGTTGGCCTTCTTCTGAGTGCCGTAACCCACGGCTACGACCTCCTCGAGCATCTTGTTGTCTTCCTGCAGGACGACGCGCAGCGTCTGACCTGACTTGTAGTTGACCTTCAGGGTCTCATAGCCGACGAACGAGACGTTCAAGGCACCCTGTGCAGCCACACCATTGATGGCAAAGTTACCGTCGATGTCGGTAATCGTACCGGTGGTGGTGCCTGCCACGATGACTGATGCGCCCGGAATGGGCTCACCACTCGTGTCCACGACGACACCCTTGACCTGGGCGAACATCGTGGTCAATGAAATGCTTAAGAGAATAAGCAGAGAAACCAAATGTTTCATTTGCATTGAATTTAAGTTAGACTTTGAGTTAGTAATATTGAGTTAATCTATATGCATGTAAAATCTGTCGGTGCAAGAGACGCAAGAGACGCTTATTTATTTTAATAAATATTTTTAATAAATATCAACGCGCAAAGATAATGTTTTTTTATTCATCGCGGACCTTAGTCGACAGATTTTACCCTTTTCCGCTTCATTTTTCCATCTAATCAAACGATTTTCCCCTCGAATTATCATCTGCAGATAACAAAAATTTTATCAAATATTAAACAATAAATGTAAAAATCAGTCCCAGTCACGCAAGGTTTTTGTGACGGGGACTGATATTCAATAGTCAGAATTTATCATTCAGCGCACTGCCGCTGAACGCTTCGCTTACTTGCTCGAGTTCTCGATCTGTGCCTTGACTTCGGCGACAATCTGGGCGGCAAACTCCTCGATGGTCATCTGACCGCCATCGCCAGCACCCTGACGGCGGACGCTGACCTTGGCTTCGGCAGCCTCCTTCTCACCGACGATGAGCATGTAAGGCACCTTCTTCATCTCGTTGTCGCGGATCTTGCGGCCGATCTTCTCGTTGCGGTCGTCGACGTAGGCGCGGATTTCCTGCTGCTCGAGGATGTTCTTGACCAAATAGGCGTAATCGTTGAACTTCTCGGAGATAGGCATGATGGCGACCTGGTCGGGAGCAAGCCAGAGGGGCAGCTTGCCGGCAGTGTTCTCGAGGAGCACAGCCACGAAGCGCTCCATCGAACCGAAGGGTGCGCGGTGGATCATGACAGGACGATGCTTCTGGTTGTCGGCACCGGTGAACTCCAGCTGGAAACGCTCAGGCAGGTTGTAGTCTACCTGGATGGTACCCAGCTGCCAGCGGCGGCCGATGGCATCCTTAACCATGAAGTCGAGCTTAGGACCATAGAAGGCAGCCTCGCCGTACTCGATGTGAGCGGGCAGACCCTTCTCCTGGCAGGCCTCGATGATGGCAGCCTCAGCCTTCTGCCAGTTCTCCTCCGAGCCGATGTACTTCTCGCGGTTCACCTGGTCGCGCAGCGAGATCTGAGCCTCGTACTGCTTGAAGTCGAGCGCCTTGAAGATGATGAGGATGATGTCGATGATCTTGAGGAACTCCTCCTTGACCTGGTCGGGACGGCAGAAGAGGTGGGCGTCGTCCTGGGTGAAGCAGCGCACACGGGTGAGGCCGTGGAGCTCACCGGTCTGCTCGTAGCGATAGACGGTGCCGAACTCTGCGAGACGCAGTGGCAGGTCGCGGTATGAGCGGGGCGAAGTCTTGTAGATCTCGCAGTGGTGAGGGCAGTTCATTGGCTTGAGCAGGTAGACCTCGTCAGGATCGGGAGTCGAGATGGGCTGGAACGAGTCCTTGCCATACTTGGCCCAGTGGCCTGAGGTGACGTAGAGGTTCTTGGCGCCGATATTGGGCGTGATGACCTGGAGGTAGCCGTAGCGCTTCTGGATCTTGGTGAGGTACTCCTGCAGGCGGTTGCGCAGGGCGGTGCCCTTAGGCAGCCACAGAGGCAGACCGGCGCCTACGTTCTGCGAGAAGGCGAAGAGTTCCATCTCCTTGCCGAGCTTGCGGTGGTCGCGCTTCTTGGCCTCTTCGATGAGCTGGATGTATTCGTCGAGCATCGACTGCTTGGGGAAGGTGATACCGTAGACGCGGTTCATCTGGGGATTCTTGTCGTTGCCACGCCAGAAAGCACCAGCGACGGAGAGCACCTTACATGCCTTGATGGGGGCGGTGTTGGCAAGGTGAGGACCACGGCAGAGGTCGGTGAAGTTGCCCTGGGTGTAGGTCGAGATCTTGCCGTCCTCGAGCTCTGAGATGAGCTCGCACTTGAAGGTCTGGCCCTTGGCAGCGAACTCCTCGAGGACTTCGGCCTTAGGCACGTCGCGACGGACGATGGCCTGCTTCTGACGAGCCAGCTCCAGCATCTTCTTCTCAATCTTGGGGAAGTCTGCCTCCTTGATGTTCTCGCCATTGGCAGGAACGACGTCGTAGTAGAAGCCATTCTCGATGGCAGGGCCGATGCCGAACTGGATGCCGGGATAGAGCTCCTGCAAAGCCTCGGCGAGCAGGTGGGCTGATGAGTGCCAGAAGGCGTGCTTGCCCTCATCGCTGTCCCACTTGTAGAAATTGATGGTGGAATCGCAGGGGATGGCGCGGGTCATGTCCCACATCTCCTCGCCAACCTTGGCGACGAGAACATCCTGTGCAAAACGTGGGCTGATGGACTCAGCCACCTGGAGGGGCGTTACGCCATCCTCGAACTCCTTGACCGTCTGGTCAGGAAAAGTGATTTTGATCATAGAATTACAAATTTCTATATTTGATGTTAATGTCTTTGCCCGGGCGAAAGCCTTACAAGGGATTCCTTACTTCCCGAAAAGCGGGTGCAAAGATACACAATTTTCGGATAAGGTGGACAATCAGAGGCCGAAAATTTGCATTTTCGACACAAATAATCGAGATTATCCCTATTTTGCAGCCTTTCAGAAGCAAAATACTCTGAATTATGGATACTAATACAGAAGTTATTAGTCAGGGAGTTAATAGTCAGATGGGGAGACTACCTTTTTGTAAAAAAGAGTAGGCTCCGCGGACGGAGAGACTACCTTTTTGTGAAAAAGAGTAGGCTCCGCGGGTGGAGAGACTACCTTTTTGCGAAAAAGAGTAGGCTCCACGGGCGGAGAGACTACCTTTTTGCAAAAAAGAGTAGGCTCCACGGGCGGAGAGACTACCTTTTTATGAAAAAGAGTAGGCTCCGCGGGTGGAGAGACTACCTTTTTATGAAAAAGAGTAGGCTCCACGGGCGGAGAGACTACCTTTTTATGAAAAAGAGTAGGC
>R14__coassemble_1867_pt1 | contig 9759 bp, 6 predicted proteins | sample R14__metabat2_high_PE_017 | metagenome-assembled genome bin R14 | reverse complement strand
GGGTCGACGGAGGCAAGGCCGGCGGGGGTCTGCTGGCGGCGCTCCTGCTGGCGGCGCTGGCGGGGCTGGGGCGACTCGCCGTCGTCGTAGAAGACGCGCCAGGGGAGCTGACGCCCGGGCAGCAAGCCGCCGTTGAGGGCACGGACCAGGCGACGGAAGTTGTCCTGGTTGGCCGCCAAGGCGTTCTTGAAGCGGGGCAGGGCGCTGGGACGCGCCACGTAGCGGTCGCCCTCCCACATGCGGGCGTAGCGGCGGTAGAGCTCGGTGACGTGGAGGATGCTGGTGGCCTTCTCCTTGCCGATGCCGGCATCTGTGAGGAGCTGGGCGACAGCGTCGGAGCCATTGACCATGGCGATGTCCATCACGAGGCAGGCGAGCTTGTAGATGGTGTCGGTGCGCGGATGCTCGCGGCCCTGCGTGGCGAGGGCGCGGCGGGTGTGCTCCCAGGGGGTGATGCCCTCCTCGGCGCCGGGCAGGGTGCGCGTCTCGCTGAGGTACTCGGTGAGTCCGGGCATCACGTAGCGCAGGAGGCCCGACTGCAGGAGGTCGTGGATGCCCTCGCCGAAGGTGCGCGCCTTGAGCAGCTTGTTGAGCTCGTCGCGCAGGCGCTTGGGGGCGGAGACTGCCATGGCGTCGGCGTTCTGGACGATGGCATGCCAGCAGTCACTGTCGAGGCGGAAGCCCTTCTGGTGCTTGAAGCGGATGCCGCGCAGCATGCGCACGGGGTCCTGCCGGTAGATCATGCCGGGCTCGGAGGGGGTGACGAGCAGGCCGTGACGGAGGTCGTCGATGCCGCGGCCCGTGGGGTCGAACACCTGGCCGGTGTGGAGGTTCTTGTAGAGGGCATTGCAGGTGTAGTCGCGGCGCGAGCTGTCCTCCTGGAGGGTGCAGAAGCGGGTGGAGAGGAGCGTGACGCCATCGTCGGCGTACTCCTCGATGTGGGGCTCGACACACTCCACCAGGGTCAACGATCCGTCGATGATGACGTCCATGGCGGTGGTGCCGTAGCGCTGATAGTAGAAGGGACCCTTGCACCGGTCGGGATGCGCCTCGCACATGTGCTCGACGAAGGCTCGCTGGCCACTGGGCAGGTCGATGAGGAGGTCCAGGTCGCTGTAGCGCTCGCCCAGCAGCTCATCGCGTACGCAGCCGCCGACGAGGTAGATGTGCCCGTAGTAGGGCGAGTCCTCGCGGATGGCATCCTGGATGAAGTGGAGGGTCTTTTCGAATTTGTTCATTGTTGGTCCTAACAGGCCAATAAGAGGCCAATCTTTAATTTTTTCGCGGCAAAGATAACGATTTTGGTCGAAATTTCCAAAAAAATTTGCATATTTCGTCGAAAAGTTTTATCTTTGTGCCCAAATTTAAATATAATATGTATATGAAAAAGGCAATATTGACATTCGTCGTTGGCATTTGCTCGCTCCTGACGGGGGCATGGGCGCAGAACTTCCAGCAGCAGTCGGACCTGCAGTGGGTGGCGGTGCCCTCGCACCAGGACTGGTGCTACGAGGTGGGCGACAAGGCAGAGATCGACGTGATGGTGCTGGTGCACGGCCAGCCCATGCCGGGCGTGGAGATCAGCTACGCTGAGGGCGGTGACTGCCTGGAGCCCGACATGGAGGGCAAGGTGACCACCGGCAAGGACGGACACGCCGTGATCAAGGTGAAGAGCCCCAAGCGGCCGGGCTTCCGCGACACGCAGATGTCGTGCCAGCTGGAGGGCAAGACCTACCGCAACCACCTGAAGGTGGGCTTCGACCCCCAGGAGATCAGCCCCTACACGCAGATGCCGGAGGACTTCGAGCAATACTGGCAGCAGGTGCTGGAGGAGCAGAAGCTCGTGCCCATGCAGGTGGAGGTGAGCGATGCGCCCGAATACTCGAACGCGAAGGTGATCTGCCAGAAGGTCAAGATACGCACCTACCGCAAGGAGGGCGACTACTATATGTACGGCTACCTGACCAAGCCCAGGAAGGAGGGCAAGTACCCCGTGCTGGTGTCGCCTCCGGGGGCGGGCGTGAAGTACATGGACCCGATGAAGACGATATTCTATGCCGAGAAGGGCGGCATCATCCGCCTGGACCTGGAGATACACGGCATCGACCCGGCGCTGCCTGCCGACATCTACCGCGACATCACCCGTGCCTTCGGCGACCATCATGCCAATGGCTACCTGGCCAATGGCATCCAGTCGCCCGACACCTACTACATGCGCAAGGTCTATGCCGGCATCGTGCGTGCGGTGGACTACCTCGTGACGCTGCCCGAATGGGACGGCAGGAACATCCTCGTGCAGGGCAACAGCCAGGGCGCCGCCCTGTCGCTGGTGCTGGCGGGTCTGGACAAGCGCATCACCGCCATCGCCGTGGCTCATCCCGCCCTGTCGGACATGGCTGCCTATGCCGAGAAGGGCAGGACGGGCGGCTATCCGCACTTCGGCAACAGGTACAAGGGGGTGACGCTCACGAAGGAGGTGCAGCGGACGCTGGCGTACTATGACGTGGTGAACTTCGCCCGACTGATCAAGTGCCCCGTCTACATGACGTGGGGATACAATGACAACACCTGTCCGCCTACGACCTCGTGGGCAGTGTGGAACACCCTGTCCTGCCCCAAGGAGCAGTACCTGACACCCATCAACGAACATTGGATATCGACCGAGACGAGATACCGGCAGATGGAGTTCCTGCTGAAGCAGACAAAGAAGTGAAGACCCCCTCTTATGTCCCTAAAATCCCTAAAATCCTCAACATTCGTCCCTAAAATCCCTAAAATCCCCAAAATCCCTAAAATCCCTAAATTTGTAAATCCCCCCCATCCTACCCATGAATCGACTATTGAGCCTGCTGGCAGTGGCGGGCGTGCTGTGGGGCAATCAGGCCGAGGCACGCGAGACATATACACTGAACGACAACTGGCACTCGGTGTGCCATCCCGAGGGCGGGAAGGACTCGCTGGAGGTCTGGAAGCAGACGTTGCCCCACAACTGGGACGACTACTACGGCTACCGACAGTACGTCCACGGCAACCTGCACGGCACCGCTCGCTATGACCGGCGCTTCAGCCTCCATGCTTTGACCCACGAGGACAATGCAGCGAAGGCACAGCAGCAGCTCTATACGCTGCGTCTGGAGGGCGTGGGCTCGTACGTGACGGTGTGGGTCAACGGCAAGGAGATCTGCCGCCACAGGCCCGCAGGACGCGTCGTGACGAGCCTCGACATCACGCAGGCGCTGAACCTGCTGAACCCGCGTGCCGAGAACCGCCTGGTGATCGAATGCGAACATCCGTCGAACATCACCGACATGCCCTGGGTGTGCGGTGGCTGCTCGTCGGAATGGGGCTTCAGCGAGGGTTCGGCGCCGCTGGGCCTCTTCCGTGGCGTGAGCCTCGAGGTGACCGACCCGGTGAGGGTGGAGCCCTTCGGCGTGCATGCCTGGGCCAATGCCGCCCGCGACACCGTCTACGTCGACACGGAGGTGCGCAACTACACGCAGCACGGCGAGAACGTCGTGGTGCAGTCGGTGCTGGAGGGACGGCTCAAGAAGGAGACGTTCCAGCTGGGCGCCCAGCTGACGCAGGTGATCCACCAGGCACTGCCCATGCGCGAGGTGCAGCTCGAGGCGTGGTCGCCTGCCCATCCGCAGCTCTACACGTTGACCACCACCGTGATGCGCGGCACCCAGCATGTGGAGTGCGACCGCGTACAGACCACGGTGGGCTTCAGCGAGGTGCGCTGGCCCCAGCGCACGGTGGAGGGCAAGCTGTGCGACACGACGGAGCACCGCTTCCTGCTCAACGGGGAGCCGATATTGATCAATGGCGTCTGCGAATACGAGCACCTCTTCGGCCAGAGCCATGCGCTGACGGACGAGGAGATTGACTACCGATGCCAGCTGATGCAGCACATGGGCTTCAACGCGGTGCGCGATGCCCACCAGCCCCACAACCTGCGCTATGGCGACAACTACGCCCGCCTGGGCATGCTGTGGTGGCCTCAGTTCTCGGCGCACATCTGGTACGACACGCCGCAGTTCCGCGAGAACTTCAAGCAGCTGCTGCGCCAGTGGGTCAAGGAGCGCCGCAACAACCCCGCCATCATCCTGTGGGGCATCCAGAACGAGTCGACCCTGCCTGCCGACTTTGCCCGTGAGTGCGCCGACATCGTCCGCCAGATGGACCCCAAGACCAGCCAGCTGGGCATGACGGTGGAGGAGGAGCAATACACCGAGCAGCAGCGCGTGGCTGTGGCTGGACGCAGGCGCAGGGGACGCGGACGTCGACGTCGCCGTGCCCGTACCCGCATGGTGACCCGCAACGTGACGCGTACCCGCCAGACCGAGCACTTCGCCCGCCTGACCGACGGCCGCCTGACCACGACGTGCAACGGAGGCAGCGGCACCGACTGGAACGTCATCCAGAACTGGAGCGGTACCTATGGCGGCAAGCTCGCCGACTACGGCACGGAACTCGCCAAGGAGGACCAGTTGCTCAATGGAGAATATGGCGGATGGCGCACCGTGGGACTGCACGACCAGCAGTCGGCACTCGCCCTGCAGGACTTCGACCCCAAGGCGTCGTGGAGCGAGGAGCACCAGTGCGCCCTGCTGCATGCCAAGCTGCAGCAGGCCTACCTCAACAGGGACAGCCTTTGCGGCCAGTTCCAGTGGATCCTGGCGAGCCATGACAACCCCGGCAGGCAGCAGCCTGACGAGTTCCTGCGCAAGATCGACAAGGTGGGCCCACTGAACTACAAGGGCCTGCTCACCGCGACGTGGGAGCCGACAGATGCCTACTACCTCTACGTGGCATGGGGCTCCTTCCTGCGCGGGGAATGGCCTCAGGACAAGGCGGCGCCCTACCTGCTCAAGGCGCGTGAGGTGATCAGGGAGGGCTACCGCCTCGACGGCGTGCCGCTGCCCGACTACCTGCTCGACGAGACGGCGACGCGCGACTGCTCGCGTCCCTCGCTGCACCGCTTCGCCGAGAAGACGTCGCTGCTGGCGCCCGACCCGGCGCGCACCTACCTCTACCGCTACAACTGCGGAGGCGATGAGATGGTGGACAGCTACGGCAACGTCTGGATGGGCGACGACACCCGCTACAGCTACAGCTGGGCGATGGCTCCGCAGTTCCGGGCGGACAGCCTCTGCCCCGTGCTGGGCAGCCAGGCGATGGTGCGTGGCTGGGCCATTGACCCCTGTGACGAGAGCGGCGAACTGCTGGCGGCCCGCCAGGACCAGCCCCTGCTGCGCAGCTACCGCTACGGCAGGCACGAACTGCAGTTCAGCTTCCCGCTGCCTGCCGGACCCATCTACCAGGTGGAGCTCTGGCTGGTGGACCAGAAGCACCGCGTGCAGCACGTCAGCTACCTGACGCGTGGCGTCTGGAACGGCCAGCTGATGGTGGGCTTCCCCGCCGTCAAGGTGGGACAGGCGAAGGTCTCGGCCATCGCCATCTCGCTGCTGCAGACGCAGGCACGGGAGTACGGCAAGGTGGGCAAGCGCGGCAGGTTCCAGTTCAAGCGCAGCGCGCTCGAGAACCGTGAGCATCCCGCCCTGGCACAGCGTGCCGGCTATCCCTATTCGGCGGGTCTGACCTGGGCGGCGCTCGACCTCGACGAGGTGGAGAAGACCGACAAGGCGACGCTGCCTGCCGACAAGGGCGGCCGTCCCTCGGCGAAGTTCAACGCGGAGGAGGGACAGACCCGGGGGGGCGCCACCTTCGTCATCCAGATGGGTCTGGCGCAGGAGTATGCGCTGCGCTTCCGCTACAAGAACGTCGACCAGCCCCTGGTGCGCGCCCACTGGAGGCTATTGGCCCAGCAGGACGGCCGACTGGTGGCTGAGGGCAACGTGACGCTCCCCCAGACGCCCAACAAGTTCAAGGTGACGAGCACGACGACGGGCACCTTCGTCAATGCGGGTACCTACCGCCTCGTGGTGAGCGAGGCAGCGGGGTGCGAGTTCGAGAGCGTCGAGGTGCAATAATTTTTTCGTTCAACATGAATTGGGATCAACTACTTTCAGCCGTCCGCTTCGGCCAGGAGAACCTGGACCAGCGGCAGCATGCACGCACGGAGTTCCAGCGCGACTATGACCGCCTGATCTTCTCGCCTTCGTTCCGCCGCCTGCAGAACAAGACGCAGGTCTTCCCGCTGCCGGGTGCCGTCTTTGTCCACAACCGTCTGACCCACTCGCTCGAGGTGGCAAGCGTGGGACGCAGCCTCGCCAACAACGTCTCGATGGCACTGGTCGAGAAGTACCGCAGCCGCGGCAGGGAGGAGGGGCAGGACGAGCAGCAGCTGGCGTGGATAGACAAGCTGCAGTCGCTCGACGACATCGTGGCCACCGCCTGCCTCGCCCACGACATGGGCAATCCGCCCTTCGGCCATTCGGGCGAACGCGCCATCATCTCGTTTTTCCTGGAGGGTCCCGGACAGCGATTCCAGGAGGTGCTGACTCCGCAGCAATGGGCCGACCTGACCCACTTCGACGGCAATGCCAATGCCTTCCGCCTCCTGACCCACCAGTTCCGCGGGCATCGCGAGGGAGGCTTCGCGCTCACCTACAGCGCCCTCGCCTCCATCATCAAGTATCCCTATGCCAGCACCGTGGCGGGTCCGAAGCCGAAGTTCGGCTTCTTCCAGGCGGAGGAGGAGGCATTCATGCGCGTGGCGGAGCGGCTGGGCCTCCAGGAGATCGACATCGAGGGCAGCCTGGGCCTGGACACCCCCGCCGAGGGACAGCTCTTCCCCGAGCAGCCACAGCATCGCTACAGCCGACATCCGCTCTGCTTCCTCGTCGAGGCTGCCGACGACATCTGCTACCAGATCATGGACATCGAGGATGCCCATAACCTGAAGCTGCTCTCCACCGCCGAGACGCAGGAGCTGCTGCTGGGCTTCCATGAGGGCGAGACGAGGGCCAAGATAGAGCGCGGACTGAAGCATGTGGCGGACATCAACGAGCAGATAGGCTACCTGCGCAGCCGTGCCATCGGCACGCTGGTGTGGGAATGCACGCAGGTGTTCCTCGAGCATGAGGAGGAGATCCTGGCGGGCACGTTCCAGAAGCCGCTGATACGCTGCATCCCCGAGGTGGCGGCTCAGGCCTACCAGCACTGCTCGGAGGTGGCCTTCAGCCGCATCTACCGCAGCAAGGACGTCGTCGACATCGAGGTGGCTGGCTACCAGATCATCTCGGCACTGCTGGAGAAGTTCATCGACGCCGTGATGCATCCGCAGCGCTCCTACAGCCGCCTGCTGCTGGACCGCATACCCGCACAATATGATACGCGGGCAGAAGGTATCTACCCGCGTATACTCGCCGTGCTGGACTATGTGAGCGGCATGACCGACGTCTATGCCCTCGACCTCTACCGCAAGATCTACGGCATGTCGCTGCCGAGTCTTTGAGAAATGAAAGAATGAAAGAATGAAAAAATGAAAGAATGCCGGATAGCCAGAATTCTTTCATTTTTTCATTTTTTCATTTTATCATTTTATCATTTCATTGACCCTATCCAGAGCAGGATCATCGCTATCACCACGAAGAGCAGGTCGAGAGACTTGCTCTTGATGTTCTGCTCATGGAAGAAGAGCCAGCCGGCAATGAAGCCGACGATGACGCCCGAACGGCGTACGAGGCTGACCACCGAGATGAGCGCATCGGGGTAGGAGAGGGCGTAGAAGTAGCAGAAGTCGGCCACCGAGAGGAAGATGGAGATGAAGACGATCTGCCAGCGCCAGTGGAAGGGATGCTTGAGCCGGTGACGGCGGGGCGCCCAGAGCACGAGGCAGACGATGCCCATCATCAGGACCTGGTAGAAGTTGTACCACGACTGGATGACCATCTTGTGGAAGCCACGGTTGGGCCAGATGCCGAAGAGGCCGTGGCCATTGGACGGGTCGCCCACGAGGAACTTGTCGTAGAGGCCTGAGAGCGCCCCGATGACCGTGCCGGCGATGACCGCCCAGAACCAGATGCTGTTCTTGAACGTGATGCCCTCCTTGCGGCCCGACATGGAGATGAGGCCGAAGGCGAGGATGGAGACGATGACGCCTGCCCACTGCCAGCCGTTGAGCTGCTCGCCGAAGATGAAGATGGCGCCCAGCAGGACGAGGATGGGACGGGTGGCGTTGATGGGCGAGGCGATGGTGATGGGCAGGTGCTTCAGTCCGTAGTAGGCGCAGATCCACGACGCCAGCACGATGGCTGACTTGAGGAGGATGTAGCCATGGATGGAGGCATCCTCGATGGGTGGGATGTAGACGGGGCTGGTGACGGGGATGACGCCCCGTGCCGACAGGAGAACCAGCGGCAGGAAGATCAGGGAACAGAACACCGTGTTGAGCAACAGCACGGGGATGACGGCGTTGTCCCGGAGCGACACTTTCTTGAAGACGTCATAGCATCCGAGCAGCATCGCGCTCAGAAAGGCGAGAATGATCCACATAGGTGAGCCCCTCCCTCCTTAATAAACTGAACGGAGGCTGACTGCCAGTTCGTCCATCAGGTCGATGGTCTTCATGCGGAACTTCTTGTAGCCGAAGACGAGCTTGGTGTGCTTCTTGTTGAGGGCGTACTTGTCGGTGATCATCTCCTCGGCCATGTAGCGGTTGTCCTTGTCGTTCTCGCGGTACTTGTAGACGATGTGGCGCATGTCGAGGCGAGCCTTCCGGCCCTCGACGGTGACCACCAGCACGAAGCTCATCTGCGTGAAGTCGTGCGAGATGAATGACTTGGAGAAGGTCAGCTCCATGGAATAGGAGTGCATCAGCACGTTGGACTGGTCCTGGGGCAGGCGCTGGTTGTAGAGCATGCGCTCGTCCTTGGTGATGCGGGTCAGCCAGGCATCGGCACGGCTGACGGCCTCCTGCTGCGACAGGCCTTCGGGCAGGTCGATCGTGCGGGTCAGGATGACTTCGCCATTCACTTCGGGTACGGCACCCTCCATGTACTTCATGTCCGTCTCGGGCTTCTCTTCGACCACGGGAGCGGTGATCTGTGCCTCGGCAACTACAGCGAGCATTGCACAGAAGATTACGGTCAGAAATTTTCTCATTTGATTAAAGCAATTATCAATTATCAATTATCGATTATGCATAATGCAAGCTGCATCATGCTTTGGCCTTGAATGCCAGTGCGTAGATGCGCATCTGCTTGATCATCGACAGGAAGCCGTTCGAGCGGGTGGGGGAGAGGTTCTCCTTCAGTCCGATGGCCTCGATGAAGTAGAGGTCCGAGCCGAGGATCTCGTCGGGCGTGTGGTCGCTGAGCACCTGGATGACCAGGCTCACCAGACCCTTGACGATGACGGCATCCGAGTCGCCCGTGAAGTGGATCAGCTGTGTCGCCTCGTCATAGTCGGCCTGCAGCCAGACGCGGCTCTGGCAGCCTTCGATGAGGTTCTGTGGGGTCTTGTACTTGTCGTCGAGGGGCTCGAGGTTGTTGCCCATCTCGATGATCATCTGATATTTGTCCATCCAGTCATCGAAGGCGGCGAAGTCGTCGATGATCAGGTCCTGCTGTTCGTTGATGGTCATTGTATGGAGGGGGATTATTTGGGGATTTTAGGGAATTTAGGGATTTTGGGTATTTTAGGGACGAATGTATCGTGAATTTGGGGATTTTAGGGACGAATGTATCGTGAATTTGGGGCAATCAGCCGACACATTCTAATCCTCCCTACCTAAAGGCACTAGCTTCGCGTCGCCTTAACGGGGGAGGTGGCGCGAAGCTAGTGCCTTTAGGT
>R14__coassemble_1863_pt1 | contig 9771 bp, 6 predicted proteins | sample R14__metabat2_high_PE_017 | metagenome-assembled genome bin R14 | reverse complement strand
GAGGACGCACTGGAGCTTGGGGTCATCGACATGCTGGGCGATGAAGGCAAGGGCGCCGCCATCGGTGTCGGCGCGGGCGAGCATCGTGCTGTCCTGCGTCATGCCCTCGGTGATGCGGCCTGCGAAGACGAAGGTGACCGACTGGTAGTGGACCCCGTCGATGTCGTACTCGTAGTTGCTGCCGTCGTTGGGAGTGATGACGTGGGTGCTGACCTGCGTGCCGTCGCCGGATTCGATGCGGAGTTGCTCGAGGCAGAAGCTCCGGGGCCCGCACCAGGTGGCGATGAGCTGCGTGCGGCCGTAGTCGTCGACGGCGCAGCGCAGGTAGGTGCGCTGGGGGTTCTGTCCCGGATCCATGCCGACAGGACGGAAGCGCCCCAGGTCGTCGTACTCGGTCTTCTCGTATTCGAAGCCCTGCGTGGTGGCAGTATTGACCTGCGGGATGACGAGGGCGAGGAGCGAGTCGGTGACGCGGAGCGTCTGACGCTCGGTCTGGAGCTGGTCCTGGAGCTCTTGCTGGTAGGCGTCGCGTCGCTCGGCGGCGGTGGGGCCGGAGGTGAGGGAGCAGGCTGCGAAGAGGGGCAGGAGGGAGGCGAGGAGGAGAGGGTGCCTTGGATTTGACAGCCAAGCGTGGCTGTCAGCGGAGACATGAATCATCGATTATCAATTATCAATTAACACGTGGGACGATTATCAATTAACACGTGGGACGATTATCAATTAACGCGTGAGACATTCTTGACGCCGCGGATCTGCTGGATCTTGCGGATGAGGACGTTGAGTGAAGAGAGGTCGCTGACCATGACGGTGAGATGGCCTTGGAAGAGGCCGCCGACGGTGTCGATGGAGATGGAGCGGAGCAAGGTGTTGGGCTCATGGTTGATGACCGACGAGATGTTGGTGACAATTCCGATGTCGTCGTGGCCCACCACGCGCAGGGTGATGCTGTATTGACCAGTGCTCTTGCCGCTCCAGCGAGCCTGCTGGATGCGATAGGGGTACTGCTGCTGCAGGCAGCGGATGTTGACACAGTCGGCACGGTGGATGGTGATGCCGTGCGAAATGGAGACGAAGCCCACCACCTCGTCGCCGTAGATGGGGTGGCAGCAACCAGCCAGTTTGTAGTCGATCCCCTTGAGGTCACGGTCGATGACGAGCACATCCTGCTTGCCTCCGCCGCTGCGTGTCTCCTGCTCGGAGGTGGCGGCTGCAGCCGTAGCTGCCGCAGAGGTGGCGAGGGCTTCGGGCGTCAGGGTGTACTCCTCGGCCGAATGATGCGCCGTACCCTCGGGGGAGGTGGGCGAAAGCATCGACTCGTATTCGCGCACCACTTCATCGACCGTGAACTCCTCGCGAGCCAGGGCGTGGAAGAACTCGGTACGGGTCTTGTAGCCGAACTTGAGGATGAGGCGCGAAATCTCTGATTCGTCGACCTCGACCTTGCGGTTCTTGAAGCGGCGCTGAAGCATCTCGCGGCCCACCTGTGCCATGCGGTTGTCCTCCTCCTTGATGGCCTGACGGATGCGGGTACGCGCCTTGCTGGTCTGCACGATGTTGAGCCAGTCCTGCTTGGGCTTCTGCTGGCTGGAGGTGAGAATCTCGACGGTGTCGCCACTCTGGAGCGTGTAGTTGATCTTGACGTTCTTGCCGCCCACGCGTGCACCGACGCACTGCATGCCGAGGTGTGTGTGGATGCTGAAGGCGAAGTCGAGCACCGTGGCTCCCTTGCGGAAGCGATGCACATCGCCCCCCGGTGTGAAGACGAAGACCTCCTCCTCGTACAGCCCCATCGAAAAGTCCTTCATCAGGTCGCCCTTGGGTGCACCGCTCTCGAGCACCTCGCGAATGGCAGCCATGATGTCGTCAGCGCTTCCCCCTTGACTCTTGATGCCCTTGTACTTCCAGTGGGCAGCCAGGCCGCGTTCGGCAATGTCGTCCATGCGCTTGGTGCGTATCTGCACCTCGACCCAGCGTTCCTTGGGACCATAGACTGTGATGTGGAGCGACTCGTAGCCGTTCGACTTGGGGATAGAGAGCCAGTCCTTGAGGCGGGCAGGATTGGGTCGGTACATGTCGGTGACGACCGAATAGGCCTGCCAGCAGAGGGCGCGCTCCTGGGAGGGTGAGACGGACGTAGTCCCTGACGGAGACTGTTCGCCGTCGATGATGATGCGGATGGCGAAGAGGTCGTAGAGCTGGTCGACGCGCTTCTGCTGCTTCTTGAGCTTGCTCCAGATGGAGGCGATGCTCTTGGTGCGGCCCTTGATATGGAAGGGGACTGGCAGCACCTCACGGAGGCGTGCCTCGAGGGGCGCGATGAACTCCTGGATGTAGGCGTCGCGGTCGCGCTTGGTCTGCTGCAGCTGGTGGGCAATGTCGTCGTAGACCTCGCGGTGGTCGTACTTGACCGCCATGTCCTCCAGTTCGCCCTTGATGACGTAGAGGCCCAGACGGTGGGCAATGGGGGTGTAGAGCAGGCGGCACTCCTCGGTGACGCGGTGCCGGTAGTCGGTGTCGGGATTGTGGTTGAGCGCCTTCATCAGCGTGTAGCGCTCGCATATCATGCAGATGACGACGCGGATGTCCTGGGCAAAGGAGAGCATCAGCTTCGAGAAGTTCTCGTCCTCGAGGCTGTCGTGCTCGGCATAGAGGTGCTGCACGCGTGCCATGCACGACATGAGTCGCGCCACCTCCTCGCCGAAGTCGCGCACCACCTCCTCGCGGCTGATGACGTCGTGTTCGGCCATGGGGTAGAGCAGGATGGTCAGCGTGGAGCGTCGGCCCAGTCCGATCATGTCGAGCAGGACGCGGCACGTCTCCATCAGATGTGCCAGCTGCTGGATGCCGTGGGCATCGCGACCGTAGATGCCTGCGGCTATACCTTTATTTATATATATAGTGACAAGTTCCCACTCATGAGCCGTCAGACGCCCCCCCACCTCGGCATAGAGCCTGCGGTAGGCGGTGAGAAAGAGGCGCGACTCCTCGTCATTGAACATGTCAGACCTGAATAGCTTCATAATTCGATGCAAGAGTATTGGGGACGTCTGGAGGCGGTTCCATCTTGCGGTGCAAAGATACTAAATAATCCTGACAGTAGCAAATTGAGATGCCAAAAATGCCCGTTTTTTTGGTCTTTTAAGCATTTTGCGCCACTTTTTAGCAAAAAAAATGCAAATTTTTGCACAAAAACGTTCAAGATATTGAAAAAGTCGCTATATTTGCCGACGTAAAAAGTGGTAAACTCAATCAATCAACCATAAAGAAATACTTATGTTTACACAAGAAGATCTTGAAGTCCTTGCCAAGCGTGGCATCAGTGTCGAGAAGGCCGAGAGCCAGCTCAAGTCGTTCGAAAAGGGATTCCCTTACCTCAAGCTGAAGGGCGCTGCTTCGCCCGAGTGTGGCGTGCTCGTCATCGATGAGGATGCAGCCAAGTATTATCAGGACCTCTGGCAGAAGTACCTTCAGGCTGACAAGCAGATCCTGAAGTTCGTCCCTGCCTCAGGTGCTGCCAGCCGTATGTTCAAGAACCTGTTCGAGTTCCTGGACGCTGCCTATGATGTGCCTACCAACGACTTTGAGAAGAAGTTCTTCGGTGGCATCCATCAGTTCGCCTTCTATCCAGAACTCGATGAGGTCTGCCAGAAGAACGAGGGCAAGAGCATCGATGAACTCATCGCTGCCGGTCAGTACAAGCCAGTCGTTGCCAACCTGCTGCTTGCCAAGGGTCTGAACTATGGCCAGCTGCCCAAGGGTCTGCTGACCTTCCACCGCTCGTCAGAGGGCGTGCGCAAGGCATTCGAGGAGCACCTCGAGGAAGGCGCCGTCTATGCAGCAAACGGCAAGGGTCAGGTGAACCTCCACTTCACCGTCAGCCCCGACCATCTGCCACTCTTCGAGGCACTGGTCAAGGAGAAGCAGGCTGCTTATGAGGCCAAGTACGGCGTGAAGTACAATATCTCGTTCTCTGTTCAGAAGGCCAGCACCGACACCCTCGCTGCTGCTATGGACAACACCCCATTCCGTGACGAGAAGGGGCAGCTGCTGTTCCGTCCAGGCGGTCACGGCGCACTCATCGAGAACCTCAACGAGCAGGATGCCGACGTCATCTTCGTCAAGAATATCGACAACGTCGTTCCTGAGAAGAAGAAGGGCGCTACCATAGCCTACAAGCAGATCATCGGCGGTGTGCTCGTCAGTCTCCAGCAGAAGATCTTCTCTTACCTGCAGGTCCTCGAGGGCGGCAAGTACACCCACGAGCAGCTCATGGACATGCTCTACTTCCTGCAGAAGAGCCTCGTCATCAAGAACCCCGACACCAAGCAGCTCGACGACACCGAACTGGCACTCTACATCAAGGGCAAGCTGAACCGCCCGCTCCGCGTCTGCGGTATGGTCAAGAACGTAGGCGAGCCTGGTGGTGGCCCATTCATCGCCCAGTCTCCTGACGGAACCTATCAGCTGCAGATCCTCGAGTCCAGCCAGATTGACCAGAACAATCCTGAGTCAGTGGCCATGTTCAAGGAGGGCACCCACTTCAACCCAGTCGACCTGGTATGCGCCGTACGCGACAAGAACGGCAAGCCATTCGACCTGCTGAAGTACGTTGACCCGATGACCGGCTTCATCAGCTACAAGTCGAAGAGCGGCAAGGAGCTCAAGGCACTGGAGCTGCCTGGACTCTGGAACGGTGCGATGTCCGACTGGAACACCGTATTCGTAGACGTTGACCTCCTCACCTTCAATCCTGTGAAGACCGTCAACGACCTGCTCCGTCCAATGCATCAGTATTAATCCACCATCACAATAACGGGCGTCACTCTTTTGGTGACGCCCTTTACCGATTATTTTTATGAATATGAAGCTACGCCTCATTGTGATGAACTTCCTCATCTTCGCTGTATGGGGAGCCTATCTTTGCTCACTGGGAGTCTATCTGGGCAACATTCACATGGGCGCTAACATCGGAGCATTCTTCGCAGTTCAGGGTATCGTGTCGCTCTTCATGCCCGCCCTGATGGGCATCGTGGCCGACAAGTGGATACCTGCGCAGAAGCTCCTGGGCATCTGCCACCTGCTGTGTGCGGCTTTCGCAGCCTCGGCTGGCTACATGGGTATGGTCAATCCTGAGCCTTCGTTCAATCAGATCTTCTGGCTCTACGCGGCCAGTGTCGCCTTCTTCATGCCTACCATTGCCCTTGGCAACTCGGTGTCGTATAATGCACTCGCTCAGGCTGGTCTCGACACGGTCAAGGCATTCCCACCCATCCGCGTGTTCGGTACGGTGGGTTTCATCATCTCCATGTGGATAGTCGACCTGACTGGTGCCAAGGAGTCGTACATGCAGTTCTTCATCTCAGCGATGTGGGGCGTCATGCTGGGCATCTATGCCTTCACGCTGCCCGACTGTCCTGTCAATGGTGACAAGAAGTCCACTTCGCTGGTCGAGGCACTGGGCCTGCGTGCCTTTGCCCTCTTCAAACAGAAGAAGATGGCGATCTTCTTCATCTTCTCGTTCCTTCTGGGCATGTGCCTGCAGGTGACCAATGGCTTCGCAGGTACCTTCCTGGGCGACTTCGGCAACATCGAGGAGTATGCCGACTCGTTTGCCGTCAAGCACAACATCATCCTCTCCTCGCTGTCGCAGATGTCCGAGACCCTTTGCATCCTCTTGATTCCGTTCTTCCTCAAGCGGTTCGGCATCAAGGTGGTGATGCTCATCTCGATGCTGGCATGGGTCTTGAGATTCGGCTTCTTCGGTCTGGGCGATCCCGGACAGGGCGTCTGGCTCTTCATCCTCTCGATGATTGTCTATGGCGTGGCTTTCGACTTCTTCAACATCTCAGGCTCGCTCTTCGTCGACAAGGAGACCGACACGAGCATCCGCTCGTCGGCTCAGGGCGTCTTCATGATGATGACCAATGGCCTCGGCGCTACCGTCGGATCGTTCTGCGCCCAGGCAGTGGTCAACAAGTTCACCTACTGCTACGATGCCGCCGATCCCGCCCGAATGGCTGGTTGGTCAACCTCCTGGTATATCTTCTCGGGCTTTGCCCTGGTGGTATCGGTGCTCTTCGTCTTCCTGTTCAAGTACAAGCACGTCAGGGAGGAGTAATTTCTGGCCTTGACCGTCCCGAATGCCTATATGATCATCTTCTATGCCCCCGATATACTGACATGCCCCGAGCTTCCAGAGGAGGACTCGGGACATGCCGTGCGCGTCCTGCGGCATACCGAAGGTGACGAGGTGGAGGTCGTGGACGGACAGGGCACTTGGTACCACTGCCGCATCACGGCGGCACATCCCAAGCATTGTGGGCTTGAGATCCTCTCGACGCGGACTGACCGACATTGGCCCTACCGCGTGGAATTGGCCATCGGCCCGACCAAGAACCTCGACCGTATGGAGTGGTGGCTCGAGAAGGCGACCGAGATGGGGCTGGACCGTTTCACCCCGTTGCGGTGCCGCTTCAGCGAGCGCAGGGAACTCAAGACCGAACGTATGCGCAAGATTGCCATCTCGGCAATGAAGCAGAGCCTCAAGGCAACGCTGCCCGAGATTGACGAGATGACCGACATCAAACGCTTCCTTCAGGAACCTTTCGAGGGCCAGAAGTTCATTGCCCACTGCATGGAGGACCAGCCGCGGCAACTGCTGTCGCACCTCGTCCGCAAGGGCAGCCCCGTCCGGATTCTCATTGGACCCGAAGGAGACTTCAGTCCAGAGGAAGTGGCGCTTGCCCTTGCTGATGGCTATCAACCTGTCTCACTCGGTGAGCAACGACTCCGAACCGAGACGGCAGCCTTGGCTGCCGTTCATACGGTTCATGTCATCAACGAACTGTAGCATATTGCTACCCTTTGATTTTCTCTCATTCTTTTTTATTAATCGCAATTCCCTGGCATTCTAAAACTGATGCCGCAACTAGAGTACGAACTAAATCCTTTTTAGAAAATTGCGATTCAAAGTTTCTCTCGAAGTCTTGCCTGACGTATCTGGCATTGTACTTCCGATCAGTTATCAATATGAGTTGGCCCAGGCCTTCCATCAGTTGCTGACCGCCGACCTTGCAGCCTATGAGTCCTGGCTCTCAACTAACGGACTCCAATCATTGACTCACGAAGAGGCACCCCGCGCCTATTCGCTGAGCAACCTTTATGTTCCCAAGATTCTGGTGGAGGGCGATAGGCTCTCTATTCAGGTGCCTCGCATTCAGTTCTGGGTGTCGATGCTGCCGCAATATGATACCCGAGAGTTCCTCGAGTCGGCATTGCTCGGCAAGGTGATGGCTGTGGGCGATGCGCAGTCGAGCGTCTCGTTCCGTATCTCGGCCATTGACAATATCTCGCCGGTCATCTATCGCGACCGGATGGAGTATCAGACGCTGTCGCCCATCGTCGTCAAGGCGTTGCGCAACAACGGCACCCTGGAGTATCTGAGCCCCACCAATCCCTACTTCTCGGAGTTCATGTATGAGGGGCTCGTAGAGCGATGGGAGAACTTCTACGGTCGGCGCTTCGAGGGTATCCGTGGCTTTCAGTTCCAGTTGCTTGCACCCGAGCGTCGCAAGGCAGTTAATGTCGGCGCAGGTACCCCCGGGGCGACCAAGGTGGTGAGCTACATGCTCAAGTTCCGCCTCGAGATGGATGCCGAATTGCAGGAATTTGCCTACATCACGGGCATCGGTGATGACCTCGAGAACGGCTTCGGCTACATCGAGCTCCTGAAGAAAAAGAAGTGAATCGTGCCCATTAAATGGGCTCAAAATCACACCTAAACAATGCAAAAAGGGGGCTTTCGGCCACCTTTTTGCATTTTTTTTACCCAAAAAGGCTAATAGTTAATTTTTTATTTGTATCTTTGCGCCTGCGTTATGTGATAAATAACGACTTGTTTAACACAATCAATAATTATGTCTGAGATCCTCGATCCTATCCAGTCGGAAGAGACCGTTCTTCCCATGGAACCTGCTGCAGCTCCTGAGGCTGCTGACTCTGAAGCCGAAGCTCCAGAGACTACTGTAGAAAAAAAGATTTATGCCAACCGTGTAGAGATCCTCGAGCGTATGGCTGAGATTGCCGGCGAGGCCACCGAGTCCGCCAAGGGCGAGATCAACTATCTCAAGCTCCTCTATTACAAGCTCCGCCAGCAGGAGACCGATGCCGAGATGCAGGCATTCCTCGATGGCGACGGCGACCCGGCTGCGTATGAGTCGAAACCTGATGAACTCGAACCCCGTCTCAAGGACCTCCTGAACATCCAGAAGGAGGCACGTGCCGTCATGGTGAAGGCACGCGACGAGGAGTATGCCGCCAACCTGGCCCTCAAGAAGGAGACGCTGGACAAGATGGAGGCTATCGCCACCGACACCGAGACCGTGGGGCAGAAATACAATGAGTTCCAGGAGCTGCAGAAGCAGTTCAAGGAGATCGGCAACGTCGACCAGCAGGAGGTGGCAGGACTCTGGAAGCGCTACACGCAGCTCACCGAGCAGTTCTACGACGCCCTGAAGATCAACAAGGAACTCCGCGACTACGACTTCCGCAAGAACCTCGAGGCAAAGGAGCAGCTCTGTGCCGATGCCGAGAAGCTCGCTGAGGAGGAGGACGTAGTGGAGGCATTCCGCAAGCTCCAGGAGATGCACGAGCAGTGGCGCCTCATCGGTCCCGTTGCTCCCAACGTGCGTGAGGAGATCTGGACTCGCTTCAAGGCAGCATCGACTGTCATCAACAAGCGCCACCAGGAGCACTTCGAGGCTCTGAAGGCACAGGAACAGGCCAACGAGGCAGGCAAGACCGCTATCTGCGACAAGATTGATGCCATCGACTTCGACCAGATCAATACCGTCAAGGGCTGGGAGGATGCCACCAAGGTGATCCTCGCCTTCCAGGAGGAGTGGCGCAAGCTCGGCTTTGCCTCCAAGCGTGCCAACACGCAGCTCTTCGACCGCTTCCGCCAGTCGTGCGACCGTTTCTTCAACCAGAAGGCTGAGTACTTCAAGTCCATCCGCGGCGAGCAGAACGAGAACCTGCAGAAGAAGATCGCCCTCTGCGAGAAGGCTGAGGCTCTGAGCACCAGCACCGAGTGGCGCAAGACCACCGATCAGCTCGTAGCTCTGCAGAACGAGTGGAAGACCATCGGTCCCGCTCCTCGCAAGAACTCACAGCAGGTATGGGAGCGCTTCAAGGCAGCCTGCGACGCCTTCTTCAAGGCTAAGGAGGAGGCTGTCGGTGGCGAGCGTGCCCAGGAACGTGCCAACTTCGAGCGCAAGCAGGAGATTCTCGTTGCCCTCAATAACCTGAAGGACAACGTCGAGGAGGCTACCGTCAAGGGGGTACGCGACCTGATGGCACAGTGGGCCGAGGTAGGTCATGTGCCCTTCAAGGAGAAGGACAAGCTCCAGGCCTAGTACAAGGAGGTGACCGACTTCTTCTACGAGAAACTCGACATGAAGGGCCAGCGCCGTCGCCTCGAGGGCATCCGCGAGCGTGTGGGCAAGGTAGCCGAGAGCGGCGCCAGCAGCCTGCAGCGCACCCTCGAACGCAAGCTTCAGGACCTCAAGACCTACGAGAACAACCTCGGCTTCCTCAATGCCAAGTCGAAGAGCGGCAATGGCATGCTCGCCCTCATGCAGAGCAAGATGAACGACCTCAAGGCCGAAATCGAGGAGCTCAAGAAGAAGATCGAAGATGGCGAGTAATCTCGCTGGTCAAATTAAAAATTAAAAGTTAAAAATTAAAAATTGAATGATCGTCCAGATGAGCCAT
>R14__coassemble_1854_pt1 | contig 9802 bp, 8 predicted proteins | sample R14__metabat2_high_PE_017 | metagenome-assembled genome bin R14 | reverse complement strand
GGCGATGGCGCATTTTCTCCTAAGGGGACAGTCCCCCATCAGAAATTGCGCCATCCAAGATGTCGCAATTCCGGTGTGGGACAGTCCCGCTCCCCGGATCCCTTGACGTCCGTTGGGTAACCGGACAGGTCGGATTTTGAATCTATAATGTTGGGTGTGCTTACATGAATCTACCCACAGAAAACGTTATAGATCACTAATTATCATTTTATGATAATGCCTCCTTTTCGTCCTCCTCGCCTGCATTTTCCGCCCTCATTCTGCCCGATTTTGACCCATTTACGAACTTATTGACACAAATCTGCCCTCATTTGCCCCGAAAATTTGGAAATGTCAGAAAAATGTCGTATATTTGCGGCGAACAAAAATAGGACCAATAATCACCGACAATTAGATTTCACCATATTCTGCGTTTCAAGCGTGGCACAAAGCCTCAAGATGGTGGCAGATGACTCAGATTAACTCAGAAACAGCTTTCCCCTATGAAATACAAAATCTCCCCAATCACCACCCTCGACGAACTCTACCGCACGAAGGGTGCCCCCACCGGCAACGTCATCGTCGATGCCTTCGTAGAGTATCTCATGCATTCCAACAGCCGCAAGGCACAGGATGCCGCCCTCTGCCTCGGCGTAGAGACGCGCTGGCTCAGCGAATCGCTGCGCATCTTCATCGGCATGAACCTGAGCGACGCCATCCTGGAATGGCGCATGCGCAAGGCGCTCGACCTGATGGACGACGAGCAACTCTCCCTCGAGGAGATAGCGCACCGATGCAGCTACTCCCAGTTCAACCACTTCGCCGAGGCATTCCAGAAGCGTTGGGGCGTCTCGCCCTACACCTACCGCACCGGCGAGGAGCCCACCAATGCCCTCTACGACTGCAATAAGTCAGCCAAAACGCGCCGTGAACTCTTCGAGCGCATCCAGGCGCTGAAGAATCGCAACAATCCCGCTCCGACAGAGTAGCACTCCCATTTCGTGCAGCAAACGGGAGTGCCGCGCTCAAATCACTCCCGTTTCGTGCAGCAAACCGGAGTGCCGCGCTCGAAGCACTCCCATTTCGTGCAGCAAATCGGAGTGCTGCGCCCGAAGCACTCCCGTTTCGTGCAGCAAATCGGAGTGCCGCGGTCGAAGCACTCCCGTTTCGTGCAGCAAATCGGAGTGCCGCGCTCGAAGCACTCCCATTTCGTGCAGCAAATCGGAGTGCCACGCTCGAAGCACTCCCATTTCGTGCAGCAAACCGGAGTGCCGCGGTCGAAGCACTCCCGTTTCGTGCAGCAAATCGGAGTGCCTCGTCCGAATTTTGCCGAAAAAAGAAATTTTCCATGTTCCCGCCCAGGATTTTAAGATAACTAGAAACAGAGAAACCTTAGAAACTTTTTCCGCCCGACCGATAGTTTCTATGGTTTCTCTGTTTCTAGTTAATCAGAATATTTCCAGTCAACAAGAACGATTCCAGTTCGACAGTTTCCCGTCGCGAATGCCAGCGAACTTACCAGTTGCCCTTGAGGATGTACTCCCTGATGGCAGCGGCATCCGCCTGCTGGATGCTGCCGTTCTGGTCGGCATCGGCATTGGCGGCATTCCAGCGCGAAGGATTCTGGTTGCGCAGGTAGTTGATGACGGTGGTCACGTCGTGGATGTTGACCGTGCCGTCGGCATTGGCGTCGCCGCGCAGCGTCTCGATGACGGGCAGGTCGCCCCAGTAGATGCCAATCGCGTCGCCCTGCTGGCAGGGGATGCTGTAGACCGGATAGCGCCCCGACGCATCGACCGAGGGAGTCACCTCCGCGCCATTGACCAATATCGTCGCCCCGCTGAGGTCGCCGCCGGGATAGCGCACCTGGCAGGTGGTGAGGTCGGCATTGTTGACGACGACGGCTGACGTGGCTGCACCCTCCGTCCACGCCTCGCTGACAGTGAAGTTGCCCACCGCCTTCAGTCCGCTCACGCTGCCCGTGCTCCAGGCACTGGGCAGGGCGGGCAGCAGGGTGATGACGCCGTCGTAGGACTGCAGCAGCATCTCGGCGACGCCCGAGGTGACGCCGTAGTTGCCGTCGATCTGGAAGGGCGAATGTGCATCGAAGAGGTTGTAGTAGCAGCCGCCCTGACCGCTCATGGCGATTACGTACGAGCCGGAGTGCTTCAGCGCCATACTGATGTAGTCGTGGGCGGCATCGCCATCGAGGATGCGCGCACGCAGGTTGGTCTGCCAGCCCATGCTCCAGCCGGTCACATCCGACGCACTGCGCACATTGAGCGAATTGACCGCGGCATTGTAGAGCGTCAGGTCTGCATCGAAGGCACTCACCTGATGATAGGGATAGAGGCACATCAGGTGTGAGAGGTGGCGATGGCTGGAGGCATCGCCACTGTAGTTGAGTGCATAGTTCTTCCACTCCTTCAGGCAGGTCTTGCCGCCATAGGTCTCGGTCCAGAGTCCATCGTCCCACTTGTCGCAATAGGACCGGATGGCGGTGTACTGAGCCGTGGTCAACGGCCAGTCGGAACCCAGTTCCCGGTAGGCCTCGACCAGGTTGGCGAAGGCCTCGTAAGAGGTCTGCTGCGCGAATGCGGTGATGTCCGTCGGGCCATGCTCCGGGCTCCACTCGTTGGTGATCACATACTGGTTGCCCGACGTCGACGAGATGCCCTTCAGGTACATGGCGGCGCGGTACATCACCGGCACTGCCTCCACGAGGAAGTCCTTGTCGCGGGTGTAGAGGTAATGCTGCCAGAGGTGGCTGCAGTACCAGGCGCCGAGCGTCTTGATATAGTCGTTCTCCCACGTCGAAGTGCCGCCGAAGATGTTGTTCTCGACCGCCACGTTCCAGCCCTCGCTGGCACCGCGTGCCTTGGCGAAGGTGTTCCACGGATAGCCCTCCTGCGAGAGGTCGATGATGTGGCGGAGGAAGGGCAGGTGCATCTCGCTCAGGTTGGTGGGCTCGCAGGGCCAGTAGTTCATCTCGACGTTGATGTCGGCATGGACGTCGCAGTGCCAGAACGAGGAGTTCGAGCGGTCGTTCCAGATGCCCTGCAGGTTGCTGGGGGCGTGGAGGGTCTGGCAGTTGTTGGCGCCGATCTCCAGATAGCGGCCGTACTGGAAGTAGAGGCTCTCGAGGTAGAGGCCATCGGTGGTGGACGGGTTGCCGGTCGACTGATTATAATAGGTGATCAGGTCGTCGGTGGTGCGGTCGGACGAGCCGCCCAGATCGAGCGCGACGCGCTCCATCAGCGCGCTGTGGTCGCTGACATGGTCGGCGAGGACGGCATCGTAGCCCTTCGCCTTGGCTGCCGCGACGCGGCTCTTGGCGGTCTGGAGCAACGAGGAGGTCGAGGCGCCCGAAGTCATGCTGGAGGTGCTGGTGTCGTAGTTGGTGAGCGCCGACAGATAGACGTCGGCATAAGTGCCGCCGCTCACGGTGATGCCGGTGCCCGACGAGACGCTGACCGTGCCGTCAGTGTCTATGCCGAAGGCGGCGGCGTAACTCACGACGGAGAGCGAACCGGTGAAGGAGGCGGTCTGGTCGGTCGTGCTGTAGGTCACCGAGCCGGCGCCGATATTGCTGTCGGGGCTGAAGGTGAAGGTCATCTTGAGAGGCGTGCTGCCGCTCTGTGCATAGTGCGCCACCATCACCTGGTCGGGAGCACTGACCAGATAACGGCGCTCGACCTGCGTCTGACCGTCGGCCGACTGGTAGCTGACGCCGCCCACACCATCGACGAGGTCGAGGTAGCGCACGTAGTCGGCTGCCACGCTGAAGGCGGAGCTGCGGTCGGTGGCGACCAGCGAACCGAGGTTCTGGTAATAGCCCTGACCGCTGTTGCCGGTGTTGCCTGCCCAGAGGGTCTTCTCGTTGAGCTGCACGTCGTCGGTCAGGACGCCACCCAGGAGGGTGGCACCCTGCTGGCCGTTGCCGAGAGGCAAGGCGTACTCCATCCAGACGTCGCTGACGCCGGTCAGCTCGGCGGGTTCGTCGTACCACAGCACCCAGGGACTGAGTCCCGCAGGCTTCGTGCCGGGAGTGGTGCTATAGGAGGCGGTGGCGGGAACCTGGAAGGTGAGCGGGCAGTTCTGGTCCTCGGCGTAGATGCCGATATTCGCTCCGGCACCGTAGCCGCCCCAGGTGTTGAAGTAGCAGTTGCCCGAAGCGCCGTTCCACTTGATGAGCAGCGAACCGCTGGTGAGGGTGCTCTGGGCGAGCGAGAAACCCTTCGTGTCGGCCGACGTGCCGGTGCGCATGTAGCTGCCCGAGGCGCTGCCCGTGCCATTGAAGTAGAGGTAACGGCCCGACTGACGGTTGACGAGCTGGAAGCTGGTGGCGGAGCCGACCAGCTTCCACTGCTGCGCCTCCTGCAGGCTGCTGGGCGACTGGATGGTGACGTTGGCATCCTGTCCCTCATCCTGCATCGCCATCGTGCCGCGGGTGAAGACCACTTGGTACCAGTATTCGTCGTCGCCATTGCTGAAGTAGAGGTCGTAGGTACTGTCATAAGTGGCATCGCTGTGGCTCTCGTCGAGCGTCCAGAGCGAACAGGCATTGCCGGTGCTGGTCTGGGTGTAGATGCGCAGGTTCTGGCAGCTGCCCGAGGTGCCGTTGTTGTTGAGGCTGACGCCCGAGGCGCCCTCGGGACGCAGCGCCATCATCGTGCCGGAGTAGTTCTCGACCTTCCAGCGTGTCGATGCCGTGGCATCGAACGACACCGTGCTGCCCGACGTCGTGCCGCCGGCATTGATGTACTTGCCCGACACGGAACTGCGGATGTAGTAGTAGCCCGTCGTGCCTGCCGACTCGAACTGGAACCTGGTGCCTTCGGCGTTCTGGCCGGAGAGCGTGCCGTCGCTGTCGGCGATGAAGCGCGAGGTGCTGTGAGCTGCACTGGAGTTGCACTCCAGCGTGTATTCGTAGGTGATGGATGAGGTGGAGACGTTGACCGAAGTCACCACGTCGGCTCTACCCTCTGCCGCCCCCATCACAGTGAGCAGGACGGCAGTCAGTATATCTCTTGCTTTCATTCGGTAATTCTCAATTATCAATTGTGAATTATGAATTATCAATTATGAATTCTGAATTATGAATTATGAATTATGAATTATGAATTGTGAATTCCGAATCTCTCCGACCCTTCGACCCATGAGGTCGAAGCGCAGTTGCATCTCCTCGGGCGAGGTCTCGATGAGTTCAATGCCGTCAGCCCCATTTGCCTCCTCAATGCCGAAGCGATAGGGAGCAGAGACGGCACCCGTATACTCGAACCAGCCGCGGAAGGTGTTGATCTGGAGCGACCCCGTGGCATGCCAGAACTTGTCGCCGTTGATATAATAGAGTGCCGTGCCCGACCATTGGCTGTCGGTCACATCGAACTGCTCGTTGCCGTAAGTGCCGTGCATCGTCCAGTCGGAGAGGTCGGGGAGCTCGTCCGTCAGGTCATCTGCCGTTGCCAGTATCTCGACGCCGGTGGCTGCTGGGGCGAAGGTGGTGCTGCCGCTGACCTGCTTCTTGAAGACACAGGGCGTGCCGGCAGCCACTCGGCTGACCGACTGGAAGATATAGGTGGCTGTGCCATCTGCCTTTTCGTCAATCCGCTGCAACTGATAGTATTTGACCGAGGCATCCGACTCGAGGGGGAAGGGCAGGCAGGCGGTGCCCCAATAGGTGCTGGCGGTGACGGTGCGCTGGTAGCTGACGTTGTCGGCATGGAAGGCAAGCGGCGCCCCATAGGGATAGCCGTCGGTCAGCACGAGCGACTGACACTCGCCATCGACCACCTCATTGCTGAAGCCGAGGGCGGGCGCGGTGGTATAGACCACGGCATTGGGATTCTGGAGCGTGAAGGACTGCGCGACGGTGGCGTCCGTCAGGTCGATGCTGGTGAGGGTGGCGTCGGCTGCCATCGCGTCACAGACGAAGCCGGGCACTCTGCCCTCGAGCACGATATCCTGGGTGGCGGGAGTCCCCACGGTGAGGTACGAACCCTGCACGTCAGCGAGGGCAGCCCCCTCGTCATCGACGTCGCCATTGTCGAGGAGGAGGTCGTGGGCATAGACCGGATAGGTGCCCTCTGTGAGGGTGCTGGCGGTGACGGGGAGGGTGACGATGATGCCTTCGGTCGATCCGTAGGACGCATTCTCCGTCGAATAGCCGACGAGGCGATAGGCGGCATAGCCGTCACGCGTGGTGGCTACAGATGCATAGCCGATGGTGTGCGACGCCTGCGCATGGGCACCATTGGCGAGGGTCCCCAGCGTCAGTCCCTCTGGCAGTTCGAGCTCGAGCTGGAAGGCCGACCACGGCTGATCGGCTGACAGCTGGAGCTGCAGCACGCCCTCCGCCCCCACGCCGAGCGAAGTGGGCAGCACATGCAGGTAGTTCCCGGCAACTGCATACGGACTGACAGCAGCGATGCCGAGGAGGGTGGACAATAGTATTCTGTGATTCATAATGAGATAAGGGGCAAGGTATCAATCTTCGTCGTCGCTCCAGTCTGCGGCGCCGCGGTGGCGCGATTCGCCGATGCCGGGACCGCCGTCTTCGCCGCCGTCAATGGAGGACGTAGTGACCACGTCGCGCCTGCCGAGCACGAGGACTTCGAGATGGGGGGCTGTATAGTTCTTCTTCATTGCAGAATTGATTTTTTGAGTCTGGTTTGGGGCTACGGGAGCCTACTATTATTATGCGGGCGCAAAGATAAGTATTTTTTCGGAAACTGCCAAAAGTTTGAGGCACATTTTTATTACCAACCCATCGAATCACCGATTTTTACCCTCCTAAAGGAACCGGATTTTACACTTTTCGACCCAGAAATTTGGAGATGTCGCAGAAATGTCGTATCTTTGCCGCGCACTTTCTGGCAAGCCCCCAGACAAAAGTTGATTATAACGGGACACAGATTGCATCTATCGGACGTGACCGAAGGCCATTCCTATCTGTTCAATCCATTCAATCCGTGTTCAAAAAAAGCGATCCGACTTCCGTATTATGCAAAAATGCATAATGCAAAAATACATAATCCGTTCAGATATGATCAAACCCAAGAACCCGTTCGTCATTGGCAAATATGTCAGCCCCGACTACTTCTGCGACCGCGCGGAAGAGACCCGCATGCTCAAGCATCACGTCAGCAACGGTCGTAATGTGGTCATCATGTCAGAGCGTCGCCTCGGCAAGACCGGACTCATCGAGCACCTGATGGAGCAACCTGACATCTGCAAGGAGTACTACTGCTTCTTCATCGACATCTTTGCGATGCATAATCTGCGCGAGATGGTCTGCGAACTCGCCAATGAGATCTACAGCCGGCTGTCAGTCCGTCAGCAGAACTTTGCCCAACGATTCTCCAACTTCGTTCGCAGCATTCAGACTTCATTCAGCTTCGAGCAACTATCTGGAGCGCCGCGAATCAGCTTCTCGCTCGGTGACATCGAACGACCAGAAGCTTCGCTGGACGAGTTGCTGGCCTGCCTGGAGGCAGCAGACCGCACCTGCCTTGTAGCCATAGACGAATTTCAGCAAGTGACAGAATTCGAAGAGGATAACATGGAGGCGCTTCTTCGCACCAAGATACAGCATCTGAAGAACGTACAGTTCATCTTCGCTGGCAGCAAGAAGCATCTGCTGGAGGGTATCTTCGACTCTCCCGACCGTCCATTCTACAATAGCGTGGTCTTCATGAAACTCGACCCGATAGCGGAAGATGCCTACGTGAACTTCGCCTGCAGACTCTTCACGAAAGGGGGCAAAGAGCTCGACGAGACACTGGTCCGTAAGGCATACCACTACTTTAATGGTGTGACCTGGTACCTGCAACTCTTCATGAATGAAGCTTACGGGCTGACCGAGCGCGGCGGAATCGCTGCCGAAAGCGATTTCGACGAGATTCTCCAGCATATCATCGACATCAAGCGATTTACCTTCGAGGAGACCTATGCCCGCCTGACCGAGAAGCAGAAAGCGGTGGTTCGGGCCATCGCAGCCGAGTGGCCGAAAGCTGCCAGCCCGACGTCAACCGACTTCATCCAGCGCCACAAGCTCAAGACTGCCAGCTCAGTGCAGACTGCTTTGAGAGGACTGGCGGAGAAGGGCATCGTCCGTGACGACACCGACCGCCACCAGATCTCCGACCTGCTCTTCGCCCTCTGGCTCAAGCAAAGGGGATGAGCGCAGATTTGATTTTATGCGAGAAACGCGTCATTTTTGCTGCGTTTCTTGTAATACATTTTGATATTGATGACATATCTTCAGTTCCGCGAACAGTGGCATCGAGTAGGATGCTTCAATGTATATCAGGTCAAAGCCTGGTATCCTGACTTCGACCGCAATAATTACCGTCGCTGGATACAGAAAGGATTCATCATCCGACTGCGCCAGGACTGGTATGCTTTCGCTGATCTTATTCAGACACCCGACTTCGCGCGCGTGATAGCCAGCAGGATGTACGGGCCTTCCTATATCAGCCTGCACACAGCGCTGTCCTACTACGGAATCATCCCCGAGGCAGTAGTAAGGATTACATCTATAACCACCAACAGGAAGTGTGTTATCCAGAATGCCTTCGGAGATTATAGTTACCAGACCCTGAAGTCAGAGTTGTTCTGGGGGTATATGCCCAAGACGACCGAACATGGTGCCTTCTTATTGGCATCGGCAGAAAAGGCAATACTAGATTTGCTATATCTTTATCCGGAGTACTGCGACGAAGAGTCTCTCCTGAATCTGAGGCTGGATGAAGACTGGATGCAAGAAGACTTAGACGCACACCGACTGCTGGAATTTGCCCAAAGGGCTGGCAGCAAGGCTTTGAAACAACGTGTGGAACTTCTATTAAAAATTTATTCATAATGGTTGATATCGAATACCTGCTGGGCTTCTATCCTCCCCACATTGCACAGAATGTCAATATGCACAAACACATACTCAAAGAATATGTGGAACTTCTGTCATTGGACTATCTGACCAGAACGCCCACAGCCGAGCGTCTGATATTCATCGGGGGGACCAATCTCCGACTGATTCAGTCCATCAACCGTTTCAGCGAAGACCTGGATTTCGACTGCAAGGAACTGCCGGAGTCCGAGTTTCTGGAAATGACGGATGGACTAATCTGTCACCTGCGTCAATGTGGGCTTCAAGCTGAGCCCCGGGACAAAGTGAATAACAAACTGACTGCCTATCGGATGAGCATCTATTTCCCGGAACTTCTGTTTGAATTGGGATTGAGCGGCCATCATGAGGAACGCTTCCTGCTGAAAGTAGAAGCTCAAGATCAAGGCATCAACTATACGAAAGAAACTGCAATGGTGAATCGCTGTGGGTTTCTATTCCCGGTTCAAGTGCCCAGCAACAGCATATTACTGTCGATGAAACTGTCAGCGCTGCTCTCAAGAGCTAAGGGCAGAGACTTCTACGACACGCTCTTCCTCTGGCAAAAGACAGAGCCTGACTTAGCATTTCTGAAGTTAAGATGTGGAATTGGCTCCCGAGGGGAACTGTACACTGCTCTGATGGAAAGGATTGCAGCGACTGACCTCAAGGTGAAGCAGCGTGACTTCGAGCATCTACTTTTCACGCCTTCCGACAGCGCCCGAATTCTCTTCTTCCCGGAATTTGTCAAAGACAAACTGGCGAAATGAAGTTCTGATACACGTTCATTTTGCTATCACTACCTATCATATTGATGCACAAATTAACAAAATCGTCGAATTTACTCCTTTAAATAAAATTTAAAGCGGAAATTTGGCGATTTTTCGCTATCTTTGCCGTCGAATTGGTGTCTCTTATCCCCTTTCATGATGTTTCGAC
>R14__coassemble_1822_pt1 | contig 9967 bp, 6 predicted proteins | sample R14__metabat2_high_PE_017 | metagenome-assembled genome bin R14 | reverse complement strand
CGTCAAGACTGACGGTACCCAGTATCTTTACACTGGCAACTAATCCCCATCGACTCCCCACGAAAGAAACACCGCCGCACTCCCCGTGCGACGGTGTTTCTTTCTAATAGTTCATCCCGAAAGCCCAGAGTGGAATCACGTTGGCGTATCCGCTCTCGATATCGTCCTTGAACTCAATATAGCTACCTAATTACCCAATTCTCAATTCGAACCCTTTCGAGACGCCCCATATGTGCAACGTTCTCTGTTACGAGAATGCAATTCTCTGCAACCGCAGTCGATCCGATTAACAAATCGAAATCTTCAATCAGTAGCCCCATATTGCCGAGACGTCTCTTCTGTGCTGCAAATTCCCTTATACCAAGAGAAGTCGGAACGACTTGGATATCGGCAACAAATTGACTAATCACGTCCACGTTCCTAGCCTTTCGCCCATCCTCTCTAATTCCACACAGTAATTCTCCAATAGTTACTTCAGCAATGCAACAATTCTCCCAACCGACAGTGCGAATATGTTCAATTACTTCCTTTCGTTTCTGAAGGAAGTGGATACAGATACAAGTATCCAACAGATATTTGTCAGTGGCCATAGTCAAAAGGTAAATTCCTGAATAGGCTTGATAGAATGCGACTGCTTGATTTCGGAGACAATTTCATCTGCCTGCCTTTCATCTTCGAGCGCACCAGCATATTTAGCAATCATCTGTTCTGTCAGCGAGACAGAAGTTGCCGACCTTTCCTTCTGCCGATTTTCAACGACAGAGTTGGTCAGCATTGTTGCCAGTTTAAGTTTGATGTCATCACTTAAACTCTTCAGCATTTCCCAATAGAGATTGATTATGGATAATTCGATAGTACTCATATTCTCATTGTTTTGATGTGTTCGGCTGCAAATATAGCCATTTTGCACTAAAAAAATGCAGAAATCCCGAAATATTGCACTAAAAAAATGCAGAATTTCCGGATTTCTGCATTTTTTTCATGCAGAAATGGCAGTTTTTGGGGCAAAAAGCGGGCTCAATCGCCGAGCGCTGCCTTGCGGCTCTGGCTGCCCGTGCGGATGATGTACATGCCGCTGCCGAACTCGTCGACGATCTCCTGCTCGGACCATTGGCCCTCGGTGATCACGCGCAGCAGGTGACCCATCGCGTCGTAGATGCGTACGGCACCACCGACAGCCTCGTCATGGGCAAGCGAGCGGAGCCCCTCCGCCTCGTCGTCGAGGTAGAAGCGTGCGGCAGCGCCTGCAGCATCGGCGGGCACCGTGAGGTACGCCTTCTTGCCGCCCAGCTGGATGTTGCCTGTCTGCACCTCGTAGAAGCAGACCGCGCCGTCGTGGTTCTGCAGCACGTAGCTGCCCAGCGGCACGGTGCATCCGCTCTGCGTGCCGGTGAGCAAGCCGAGCGTGCGCTTGTCACGACCTACCGACGAATAGCCGGTCAGCGTGTAGGTGCCTGCTTCGCCATGCAGCAGGTAGGGCTTGTTGGCCTGCGTATTCTCGACAGGCTCGAGCAGGAGCTTCGAGGTGGCGGCATCGACGCCTGTCACCTCGTAGCACTCCAGTCCCTCGGGCACGCCGAACGCCATGGGCAGGAAGACGGTGGCCCAGCCGGCTGCCGAGAGGGTGACGTTCTGGCTGGTGGTCGTGGTGCCGAGCATGCCGTCCATCCATGCCACGCGGCCCGACACGGTGCTGCGCAGCTTCGCGACGGCTGCCTCCCACGAACTGAAGTTATAATAGGAGGAGTTCTGCGGCTCGGAGAAGATGCGGGTGTCGAGGATGTCCCAGCGGATGAAGTTGAGGTCGGCAGATGCCTTGAGGCTCACCTCCAGCGAATTGATCATGTCATCGAAAGCCGACTGCTCCATCTGGCCGTTCTGACGCTGCGTGGCCCAGATGTCCTTCATCTCGGGCAGGACGTCGGTGTTGCTGTTGAGCATCTTGTCGAGCAGCGAGATGATGTTGCCGGCATCGGCGAACCCGTCCGCATCCTGATAGGACCAGATGGTCATAGAGTTGATGGGGTACCAGCGGTCATCATTGTCGAACGCGAGGTTGAGGTCCCAGACGGGACCGAAGTAGAACTGGTCGCGGTCCTGATGCTTGTGCAGGTTGATGCTGTGGTAGGCATCGGTATTGCCGATCAGTTCGCTCACCAGGAAATACTGACCGAAGCTGGTGAGGTCGGCATACTGCTCGGCGGTGCCATTCTTGGCCGCTGTCTCCATCTTCTCGAAGTGCGACTTGATGGTGCTGAGATAGCCCGAAGTGATCTCATCCTCGTCGGGCGACTTTATGGTGACGGGGATGGAGTAGTTGCTCGAGGTGAACCAGGTGCCCGTGGGCTCTTGGCTGGCAAGTTTGTCAATCTCGATGAACCAGCCGAAGTCGTAGGCTGACGAGGGGCGGTCCGTGATGTTGCCGCTCTCATCCTCGGTGACCTCTATCTCCTCGATGTCGATGCGGTTCTTGTTGGCCTCCACCTGGTCGCAGAACTGATACTGCCCGCGGAACTCGCCATTGACGAAGACGTCGACGGCACGGCAGTAGGGGGTGTATTCCTGACCGATGCGGCGATTGGCCTCGAAGCCGATGATGTTGCGCATCAGCGACTTGTCGTCCATGGCGGGCACGAGGGTCCACTTCTTTGCCTTGTAGTCGGCGCCGAAGACCTTCTGTTTGGCATCGAGCTTGATGCGATAGGGCTTCTTGCCCATCACCAGCGAGGTATTGCCACGCAGACGGAAGTTGCCGGTCTGCTCCATGATCTTGGTGCCCTCCTGACTGATGAAGGCGAAGCTGGCCTCGAGTTCGTTGGTCTTGTCGACTGGGTCGGAACCCGAGGTGGTGTGAGCCACGACGACAGGAAGTCCTGCCGGCTCGTAGAACCGCGAGCCCGCCGTGTCCTCGCTGTCGTAGCCATAGAACTCCACTTCGTAGACGTAGCCGCACGAGCTGTTGGGACCTACATAGCGCACATATCGGAAGGCGCGGTCGGTCGTGACCTCTGCCTCATGCCATGCCGAAGTGGTGCTGGCGTCATTGACCAGGTAGATGGGCAGGGCATCGCTGAAGTCGGCGCTGTTGGCTCCCTCAAAGACCGCCACCTGGCTGTAAGGCATCTTGACGGTCTTGGTGCTCTTGCCATCCCAGGCGAAGTTGATGGTCATCGAATAGGAACCGGCATAATTGTACCAGCGCACCCGGGTGATGCGCTTGGTGCTGCCGAGGTCCAGGCCGACCCAGGGATGCTCGGACGAGGTGACGGTTGCGGTCGAACTGCCACCGCCGCCGGGTCCCCTTCCTCCACCGCCGCCCGAGGAGGACTGCGTGCCGGAATAGAAGTAGGTGGAGGTGCTGCCGTCGAAGGCATTCGACGCGGAACTCTTTGCCAACGTGCTGCCATCATTGATGACCGTGCCCGTCAGCTTGCTCGCCGTCTGCGCTTCGCTCACCGTCGTGGCGAGCCCGAAGGCGTACAATATCACGATGTTCTTAAGGACTTTCATCTGTAGAGAATTGTGAGGGATATGAATCGGTAGGCATCAGAAGGTGACCGTGCGGCTCGACGTGCCATCCGAGAGCACATAGGTGCCCGTGCCCAGGTCGCGCGACATCTGCCCGAGGTCCCAGCTGCCGGTGTACAGCCGCAGCAGGGTGCCCGTAAGGCTATAGACGCTGAGCGTGCCACCCGAGGCGAGATGCAGGTCGTCAAGGCCAGCCTCGTCATCGTCGAAGTAGAAGGCACGGATGCCCGCCTGCTGCGCCTCGTCGGGCAGGGTGAGGTAGGCACGCTGGGCACCGATGCGGATGGTCTGGTCGTCATCGACGCGATAGAAGCAGGTGCGCCCATTGTTGCGCTGCAGCACGTAGCCGCCCACGGGCACCTCGGTGCCCGACTGCGAACCGGTCAGCAGGCCGAGGCTCTCGCCGTCGGTCGCCGCGACGCTGTAGCACGGCAGCGTGTAGGTGCCTGCTGCGCCGTGCACCAGATAGGGACGGTTGGGACGCGTGGTGGAGACCTCCTCGAGCTGGAGCACGCCGTCGGCATCGACGTCCGTGGGGGTGTAGAAGGTCAGCCCCTCGGGAGCCGGCACGGCATAGGGGACGTAGAGGGTCGCCCACTCGGCATCGGTCAGGGTGAGGTCGCAGCTGGCCTCGGTGAGGCTGAGCTTGCTGTCCATCCAGCTGACACGCTTGAGGATGTAGCTGGTGATGGTCGAGACCTCACTGCTCCACGAGCCCAGCGCCTGATAGTTCTGATGTACCTTGGTGCTGAGGATGGGCCAGCGGGTGAAGTTGAGCTCCTGCGACTGCTGGAGCGAGTCCACCAGCAATGCCACGGCTCCGACGAGGGCGTCGCTGCTCACTTCGTCAGTGGCACGGACGTAGGCCCAGTTCTCCTGGAGCTTCTGCGTGGTGGTGGCGTTGGCAAGGATCTTGTTGACATAGCTGCTCATCGCACCACATCCGGCATAGCGCTCGATGTAGGAACCGCCATTGTTGCAGATCCAGCCCGTATTGCTCGTATTGTTGAGGTAACTGTGCGTGCGGTTGTCGTTGTCGTAAGCCAGGTCGAAGTCCCAGCAGGGGCCGAAGTAGGCGCGCTGGTCGCCCCGCTTCTTGTACTGATACATCTCGTAGAAGGTGTCGGTGTTGCCCGTGAACTCACCCACGATGAAGAAGCGGGCGAAGGTCTCGAGGTCGAGGTAGTCGGGGAGGGAGGCGCTGCCGGCATAGACCTGCGTCTCGACGGTGTTGAGATAGTCCTTGAGATAATCGAACTGCGTCTGCTGCATCTCGTCCTCGTCGGGCGACTTGATGGTGATGGGGTTGGTCTTCGAGGTCTTGAAGCCGACGTCATAGGTGGCCTGGTCGGTTTCGGAGAGTGCCTGCCATTCGCTGAGCGTCTTGGCATTCCAGTTGCCGTCGTACTCGTAGAAGTAACCGCCCGTCAGTTCGTCGCCCGAGGTGCAGGTGGCATCCATCTCGTCGATGTTGACACGGTTCTTGTTGACCTCGAGCTGGTCGCAAAGCTCGTAGTTGCCCACGTATTCGCCATTCAGGATTACGTCGACGGGCTGGCAGTAGGTGGTGTAGGGCATCTCCATGCGACGACTCATGTCGTAGGCGAGGATGTTGCGCATCAGCGTCTTGTCGCCGTAGCTGTTGATGAGGGTCCACTTCTTGGCCTTGGCACCGCCATTGGGCATCTCGACCTTCTCGGCGAACTTGATGCGGAAAGGCTTCTTCGGGAAGTCCCACGAGGCATTGCCGCGGCCGCGGATGGTGCCGGCTCCGCCTACGACCTTCGACTTGCCTTTCTTCGAGGTGTAGATGACGTAGGCTTCGGCGTCGAGGTTGGTGACCTTGTCCGCCATGTCGTCGCCCGTCTGGGTATGGACGACGAGGAGGGGCAGATTGGTGGGCTGATAGAACTGCGTGTCGCCGCCCTCGCCTGCCTCGCCGTAGAACTCGAGTTCGTAGACTCTGCCATACGAACTGTTGGGACCGACATAACGCACATAGCGGAAGCCGCGGTCCACGTTGACCTCGGCCTCGTTCCAGCCGGCTGTGGTCGAACTGGAGGTGACGAGGTAGAGCGGGAGGGCGTCGGTGAAGTCGGCGTTGTTGGCGCCCTCGAAGACTGCCAGCTGGCTGTAGGGCATCGAGGTGCGCTGGCTGCTGACCGTCATGGAGTAGGTGCCGGCATAGTTGTACCAGCGCACACGGGTGATGACCTGCGGCTCGTCGAACTGCAGACCTACCCAAGCGTGCGAGGGGTTGTCCGACCTAAACCGGGTCGACACATCGCCATCGAAAGCAAGCGAGGCATAGCTCGTCGCCCGCGTGTCGGAGATGATGGTTCCGGAGAGAAGGCTTTCGGCAGCAGCGGAAGAGAAGAGACCGACGGCCGCCAGAAGTATACCGAATAACTTATGCATGTTCAGAAAAGAGATTACAATGAGAATCTGGCAACGCTCATTCAATCCTCGTCGTCATTCATGTCGCTCATGCCGCGGCGACGGCCGAGGTTCTCACTGTCTGGATCAGCGGCACTGGTGGTGACGGTGAGGTCAGTGCGCACGCCGGGGAGCACTACGATGTCAATGACTGGATGGATATAATTATTTTTCATATTCTACTGAATGGGAACAGACAATTTTGCGCTGCAAAATTAATGATTTTGACCCATATTTCCAAAAGTTACACCTTTTAAATAATAAAAAGGTGAAATTATGGCATCTTCCCTTCTGATTTTGCCATCTCAATTTGACTAAGTCAGACATGCGAAACGGCATAAGGGGAATAGGCCTGCCGCGGGCTGCCTTTTGAGGGCATTTTTTGGCATTTGATGATGGCAAAGTCTTTGTCAAATCAGCAAAATGCAGCCATTGACAGGTATTATATTCGATTTCACAATTAAATGTGGGGATTTTTTCGTATCTTTGCAGAGATAAAAGAGTGCGAAACGCTATTTCTCGGCTATTGACTACCAACTATACGCTTATTGCATCATATCGCCCGAAATTTCACTTCCGCAAAGTATATAATTAACCAAATACAACAACCAACAAAACAATGAAAAAATTGATTTTCGCAAGCGCCTTGTGCGCTCTCGCCTTCTCTGCCTGCCAGGAGGAGGATTTCGATGTCAACAAGCAGACCATCTATGAGCAGGGCTACAACGAGGCCTTCATCAACAAGTTCGGCGCACCCGGAGCCGATGAGAACTGGGACTTCACCCGCGCAATGAGCGAGTATGAGTCGGTAGCAGATGAGGATGGCTGGTACTATGTAGAGGACCAGACCCTCAGCTGGATGAAGGAGAAGCTGCCAGAAAGCACAGACAACCGCTCTGTCGTATCTTCCTTCTCCCTCAACGCGATGAAAGGCGAGGTTTTTGAGATTATACCCATCTATCAAGGTCAAGCAGGCCTTTCGTGGGATCTCTATGCTGTAGTCAATGGTGTAGAAATGAAACTTTGGTCGAAAGGCAACATACAGCAAAAGGCAAAACGGAATTCCGATTGGGCTAATGTCGGCACCGGCAACTCTCAGTCTGCCTACGCAGTGCGTTCGGAGCCTATTCTCAGCACTAATGTATTCGATATCACCGAAGACAACACTACCATCTACTTCGAACTCGTAGTTACTGTAGCTTCGGGTAATTATGGCAAAGTGGGCGACAAGTTGACTTCCATCAGCGACCCCAGCCAAATCTGCCTGCTTCAGGATTGCCCAAGCACGATTAACGAAGATCATCCCGACTACGATGTGATGATCATCGGCTGCGAGGATACCCCAGTCAATGGTGGTTATTCAGACATGGACTACAACGACGTAGTCTTCCTGCTCACCGGCTTCGTGCCACAGCCAATCATCGAGAACCGCCAAATCGTGACCTCCACCAGCAAGCGTTACATGATCGAGGACTGTGGCACCATCGACTTCGACTTCAACGATGTCGTCGTGGATGTCACCCGCACCGAGAGCGCATGGTACAAGATCAACACCGAGACGGGCGAATCGACCATCATCGAAGGCGACACCAACAAGCCACACACCATCACCACCACTGCCCAGATTGCTCACCTCGGCGGTACCTATCCTATCCAGGTGAAGGTGGGCGACACCTCCTTCCCCCGCATCACCGATCCTACCGATGAGACTCAGACGCTGGCAGAGCTGGCCGGCACTGAGGGCACCAGCACCCACTCGCACATCAAGAACGTAGGTTGGGAGCCTAAGGCTGACCCCATCACCGTCGACGGCTGGGATCCTGAGAAGAACAACATCAGCGTCAATGTATGGCGCGACTTCGACCTCTCGGCCGATCCTGCCTCTCCTGGCGTCTTTGTTGTCGAATTCCCCAAGGTCGCCGCTGTGCCTTACATCGTAGCCACTCCTATCGATGCAGAGTGGACTGCTGAGGGCGTCTCGGTTTCCACCACCTCTTGGTGGCCTTACAAATAATCCGGAACCGGTAAGCAATTGCAGACTTCATCTAATATCTATAGCACCGTCATCCTCCCTATGGAAGATGACGGTGTTTTTTGACAACTCCTATTGTCAAACGCCACTCAAAACGACAAAATGCATCTGTCCATTGGGAAATAAGTTGGATTTTGAAAATGAAATCGTGAAATGTTGCCTATATTTGCACATGATTTTAGTACAACTTGAGAGTCATATAACCAAGTACACTCAGTGCTAAAACACTATCCATACTCAGAATCAACAACTAATTCAATTACCAACAACAGAAATGAAGAAAATCATTTTCGCCAGCGCACTCTGCGCTCTCACCCTCACTGCATGTCAGGAGGAGGATTTCGATGTCAACAAGCAGGACATCTTCAAAGCCAGCTATGACCAGAACTTCGTCAACAAGTACGGCAACATCGATCCCGACCAGGATTGGGACATCTCGACCCGCGGCGGCTCGGCTGACGAGTACGAGCGCGTAGCTCCCGATGGAGAGTACTACGAGGTACCTTCCGCAATCATCAATCACTTCCAGGACTATTTCCCGGAGGGAGGCGAGAACAAGGACAAGGTGAAGGCATTCACCCTCACCACCAGCAAGGAGACCACCTTCGAAATCATCCCCATCTATCAGGGCGGTGCCTACTATGATTGGGCTATCTCTATGTTCGTCAATGGCGAGGAGCAGTTGCTGTGGGACAAGGGTCAGTATGATATCCAGTTCAAGGGAACCCGATCCTATACGGAATGGTGGCAAACGAAATACGAGACATACAATGATTGGACCACTTTCGACGAATCTTCGGATCCTACCGGCAACGCCGATTGCCTGAACGTTTCATGCCAGATTCGTTCGAAGTCCATCCTCGTGACCGTTCCTGCAGATGCCAACATCTACTTCCAGATTGCCAACAAGTCATATCCCCAGAACGCTTGGTTCCCACATACCAAATACAACACCTCTATTGCAGAGACGCCCTATGTCGGCCTCATTGAGGATTGCCCCAAGCCTGATCTGAACGATGATTACGAAGTCAACATCGTCACCTTCGAAGGCTATGACTACACCGATGGTGACTTCAACGATGCAGCCTTCATGCTCGTCGGCTACTCGCTGCCCGATCCTGTCTACGAGGATGAGGAGGTCACACTCGTCGAGAACCAGAAGCGCTTCATGATTGAGGACTGCGGCTCAAGCATCGACTGGGACTTCAATGACGTCGTCATCGACACCTGGAGCGAGCACACCGCCATCTGGAACATCAACACCACCACCGGCGAGCGGACCATCAAGGAGGACAAGGGCACCAAGGACTTCTCCAAGGTCTCTCACCTCTGCGGCACCTACCCCGTCCGCGTCTGCTTCGGCGCCAAGGAGGTTCTCACCTTCAGCATCACCGACCCGACCAACAAGGAACAGACCCTCGCCGAGCTGAATGGCGACGACCGCTCCTACTCTGCAGCCACTGGCGGCAAGGGCGCCAACTGGAACCCTGACGTCGTACAGGACATCACCTGGACCGGCTTCGACCCCACCTCGACGGCTGTCGTAGTCTATACCTACAAGAACTTCGACCTCACCTCCGATCCTGTCAACTCCGATGGCGTAGCTGTATCGAAGATTGAGAAAGGCGCCGTGCCCACCATCCTCTGCACCAAGCAGACCGATGCCTGGACGGCTGAGGGCCAGGACATCGCCGAGATGGACTGGTGGCAGTACTTCGGCATGTAATCATTCATGCTGAATGACATCAGCAACTGAAGACTTGAGGCTGTGACACGTGTCACAGCCTCTTTTTTGCGTGCGGACATACGAAATGTTATGCGAGCAGACAGAAGGGAAATTATGCGAGAGGACGGAACGAAATATTGCAGACAGAACAAGAAATTATGCGTGCGGACAGAACGAAAAAAATAGCGCCCAGATCCAATCGGACCTGAGCGCTATCTGTAAGGTGGCGGCTTCCTACTCTCCCG
>R14__coassemble_1793_pt1 | contig 10078 bp, 9 predicted proteins | sample R14__metabat2_high_PE_017 | metagenome-assembled genome bin R14 | reverse complement strand
GACGCCCCCGTTGCGCTGGTCCCCGCGGTGTCTATGGTAGCCGCGCTGGTACCCGCCCTGCTGCTGGTCGCCGTCCTGATTGTAGCGACGATAGTTGTTCTGGGGGCGCTGAGGACGCTGATAGCTCTGATAGCCGCCCTGGGGACGCTGGTAGCTGTTCTGCTGCTGATAGCCGCTCTCGCCCTCCTGCTGTGGACGCTGATAGCCTTCACCCTCCTGCTGGGGACGCTGGTAACCATCCTGCTGGGGACGCTGGTAGCCGCCGCGCTGGTAGCCGCCCTGCGGACGACCATAACCACCACGCTGGTAACCGCCCTGCTGACGGCCATAGCCGCTGTAGTCGTTACTGCCGCCACGCTGATAGCTGTTGCGTGACTGAGGATCGTAAGAAGATGCGTTGTTGAAGCGGCTCTCGCCGATACGTGGACGACGCTTGGGGGCCTGGTTTGCGCCCTCTGCTCCACCCTCCTGTGGGGTGCTAGCCTGTGGATTCTGATTCTCTTCCATAATTAATTGAGATTTCCGAAACGGTCAGGCTGTTGTCCAACAGCCTCCCATTTCTAACTTTTAACTTTTAATTTTTTATTATCAAATACCTGTATAGTTATAAGGAGCCAGTGCATGCAGTTCTGCTTTCACAGACTCCGATACGGTTAATGTCTCTATAAAGTTGGAGATGGTCTCCTCGTTCATGCCGGTGTTGACACGGGTCAATGCCTTCAGTGTCTCGTAGGGCTTGGGATAGCCCTCACGGCGCAGGATGGTCTGGATACCCTCAGCCACGACAGCCCAGGCATTGTCCAGGTCGCGACGGATGGCTGGCTCGTTGAGCAGCAGTTTACCGAGGCCCTTCTTGGTCGAAGCCAGCGCGATGAGCATGTGGCCCAAGGGCACGCCGACGTTGCGGAGCACGGTCGAGTCGGTGAGGTCACGCTGCAGGCGGCTCACTGGCAACTTGACGGCGAGATGTTCGAGGATGGCATTGGCGATGCCGAGGTTACCCTCGGAGTTCTCGTAGTCGATGGGGTTGACCTTGTGGGGCATGGCACTCGATCCTACCTCGCCCGCCTTGATCTGCTGCTTGAAGTACTCCATCGAGATGTACTGCCAGAAGTCCTTGTCGAGGTCGAGCAGCACGACATTGATGCGGCGCAGGGCATCGAAGAGGGCAGCCAGGTTGTCGTAATTCGAGATCTGGGTGGTCCACTCCTCACGCTCGATGCCGAGCTTCTCGCTGAGGAACTTGTTGCCGAAGGCGCGCCAGTCTCGCTCTGGGTAGGCGATGTGGTGAGCATTGAAGTTGCCGGTGGCACCGCCGAACTTGCCGCTGATCTTGACCTCCTTGAGGAGAGCCAGCTGCTGACGCAGACGATAGACGAAGACCATCACCTCCTTGCCCAGACGGGTGGGCGAGGCTGGCTGGCCATGGGTGCGTGCCAGCATCGGGATGTCCTTCCAGTCGTCGGCATACTTGGCAAGGATGTCGATGACCTCCTCGAGGGCGGGAATGTAGACCTGATGGACGGCCTCCTTGATCGACATGGGTACCGACGTATTGTTGATGTCCTGGCTGGTCAGGCCGAAGTGGATGAACTCCTTGTAAGGCTCGAGTCCGAGCTTGTCGAACTCCTCCTTGAGCAGATACTCCACTGCCTTGACATCGTGGTTGGTCACCTTCTCGATGTCCTTGACACGCTGCGCCTCAGTAGGGGTGAAGTTCTGGTAGATGGCGCGCAACTGGGCAAAGACCTGAGGGTCGATGCCCTGGAGCTGGGGCAAGGGGAGTTCGCAGAGGGCGATGAAGTACTCGACCTCCACACGGACGCGATATTTGATGAGAGCGAATTCCGAGAAGTAGTCGCTCAGGACTTCTGTCTTGCTATGATAGCGGCCATCGACGGGCGATACGGCCGTAAGTGGGCTGAATGAAAATTCCATAAAGAATAACGATACGTTAAATAAATCACTTCCAGAAATGCCAGCCCACGCGGATCATCAGTGCGCTGACACGGGCGGTGCTGCCATCGATGATGTTACCGTAGACACCGGGCATATAGGTGACGCTGGTCGAGAGGTGCTTCCAGTCGTAGCCGATGGCGACGAAGGGGCCCATGTCCCAGTCCTTGGCGTCGTCATAGCTTCCGACGATGCGCGAGAAGTAGGCTCCCGCATCGAGCGACAGGCGGCTCTTGTAGGTCAATGGGATGAAGTAGCGGTATTGAGCCGACAGCATCACCTCGTTCAGGTGAATCTGCTCGGTCAGGTCGTAACGCTGCTGGCGGCCATAGCCGAGGCCCTGGTCTTCGTAATAGAGCTTCTCGCCGCCGAACTGGGCATAGCCGGCAGCCACCTTGAAGCCGTGATGGCGCGACTTGCAGTAATCCCACGCGAAATCGAAGTCGAAGGAGTTGCGGGTGTTCTCATAGCTTCCGGTGCGACCGAATGTCGACTCAGTGAAGCGGTCACGAGCCAACCAGCTGTGAACGAAACCATGCGAAAGGGTGAATGAATTGCCGTAGAAGTAGTTTACGGCGCGAGCGTCACGAAGCGCCTGTTCCTTTTTGGTAAATCGCTGACCGAAGGAAGGAATCGTAACTACGACGGTCAGAAGAAGGAGGAGAAAATACCTCTTGTTGAAATGCATATTGAGTCTCTGAAATAATAAACAACCTGCTTGATATTATATATAATGTGGTGCAAAGATAGGAAATTTTCCGTCAGGTTGTGCAATTTTGCGAGATTTTAACTAAACAAAAGGGGCGTTTAGGGATGAATGGCATTCTGTGATTACAAAAATCGCACAGAGACTCACGCCTCTGCGCGATTTTTTGTGTTGTACCTATAAGGAGGCAATCAATATCGCTGCGGCAGTTTACTTGCCACCAATCTTGTCAGCCGACTTGCCACCGAAGATGTTGAGCAGAACGCCGACGACTACGAGTACGAAGCATACACCAAGGACGATGCCGTTCAGATTAGGATCCTGGAGGACATTGGTGTAGAAACATGCTGCAAGAACGATCACGACCAAAAGGATGAGGATGGAACCTCCGAATTGCTTAAGAGCTCTCATAAATGTATTGTTTTGTGTTTTTGAATTGTATTTTCGACTTGTATTTTGGGGCAAAGTAACAAAAAAAATCAATACGTTGAACAAAAAAACGCGAAAAAATGTTCAATTTAACCAAAAAAAGTGTATCTTTGCCCCGAAAACATAAAAAAACGCGATTTTTTTTGCACAAAACTGACTCAAAACAGGGGTTTCCGCAAGGAGCCCATCCGAAAATATGAACGTCCTTTATTTCATCTACCAGTGGCTCATCTTCCTGCCCTGCCTGGTCATCATTTCCATCGTTGCGTCTGTCATCACAATGCTCGGCTGCTGGCTGGGCAAGGCGGAGTTCTGGGGCTATTGGCCCGGCGTCATCTGGGCGAAGCTCATCTGCTGGATTTCACTCTGTCCCGTGTCGGTCGAGGGACGCGAGAACATCGACCCTAAGACGCCCTACGTCTTCGTGGCCAATCATCAGGGTGCCTTCGACATCTTCCTGCTCTTCGGCTTCCTCGGCCATGACTTCCGCTGGATGCTCCGCAAGGGTCTGCGCAATATCATCTTCGTGGGCCGCGCATGCGAGAAGGCAGGTCACATCTACGTTGACTCGCAGGGCTCGTCGGGCATGATGCACACCATCCGTCAGGCGATGGCGACACTCAAGGCGGGTCACTCGCTCATCGTCTTCCCCGAAGGCACGCGCACCAAGGACGGTCACCTCGGCCGCTTCAAGAAGGGCGCCTATACGCTGGCTGCCATGCTCAAGGTCCCCGTCGTCCCGCTGACGCTCGAAGGTCCCTATCAGGTGATGCCCAAAGGCTCCAAGCTGATCCATCCCCATCGGCTCAAGATCACCATCCACCAGCCACTCGCTCCCGTCACACGGCAGGAGGGCAACGATGCCGGTGTGGAGCGTCTGCTCCATGAGTCGCAGCGTGTCATCGCCGAGTCGCTCGGCGAGCCCGTCCAGGATTAACGTCGCCGCCGAATGCCATGAAGGTCATCGAGCAATACTGCGCCCCCAAGTCCACCACTACGCCATCTGAGGATGCCGTAGTGGTGACTGCTTCTTATGCCGCCGTGATTGATGGCGCCACGCCCAAGACCGCCTTCCGCTATCCCGGCGGCGAGACGCCGGGTCATCTGGCGGCGCGCCTTCTCTGCGAGGCCATCGCTCACCTTCCAGCCGACCTCACTGCACGCGATGCCATCGACCGGCTCTCACAATCGCTCTGTCAGCCCGACGTGGCTCCTGCCAATCGCCCCATCGCCTCCCTTGTCATCTATTCTGTCTCACGTCGCGAGCTCTGGCGTGTCGGCGACTGCCAGTACCTCACCACCTCACAACCTCATCCGCTCACGACCCTCCCGGGATCCTCCCCCTTAAGGGGGATAAGAGGGGATCTTCGCAACCCCAAACCCATCGACCTCCTCCTCGCCTCCTGGCGCCGCGACGTCATCCTCAGCTATCTCAGCCGCGGGCTGATGACTCCCGACGCGATTCTTGCCGACGATCCTGGCCGCCGCATCATCCAGCCCTTTATCACCCGGCAGGTGCGCTATCAGAATCTCGACGCCTCCCATCCTTTGGCCTATGGTGTGCTCGATGGCACCCGCGTCCCCGACCGATTCATCGAGGTCCACCTACTCCCCGACGATGCCGACCAGCTCATCCTCGCCAGCGACGGCTACCCGGAGCTCCTTCCCACGCTGGACGAGACCGAAGCGACGCTTCAGCGTCTCCTCGCCGCCGACCCGCTCTGCATCGGCCCGTTGCTCAGCACCAAGGGGCTCCGCCCTGGCAATCTCAGTTACGACGACCGCACCTACCTTCGCATTCAACTTTAAGCTATGAAGACGCCCAACGACAACAAGGAACTCCCGCAGAGCCTCGTCCGCCTGCAGCAGTTCATCGACTACATGCACCTCACCGTCTATCAGGTCAACAAGGAGGCGGGCCTCTCGAAAGGTCTGCTCCTCAATGCCTTCGGCAAGAAGCAGGGACTTACCATCACGACGGTCGAGGCCATCCTCCGCACCTATCCGCAGCTCAATGCCAACTGGCTCATCGTCGGGCGCGGCGAGATGCTCAACGACATGGAGGCCGATGCCGCTCCGCCCCGCTCGGTCACGCAGCAGCATCTCGACCACCTCGACGACCTGCAGCAGCGCTGCGTCGAACTTGTCAAGACCATCCAGCAGATGAAGCAGAAAGAGCAGGCGGACGCTGACGCCCGCCTGCTGGAATCTCTGTTATAATAGGAAAAAGAGAATAGTGAACAGATCCGGTCCGAAGTTCGTCGGCCAGTCTATTCACTATTCTCTATTTATTATTCACTTGGCGTAATGCAAGGCATCGCGCTTACAGTACCTTCTTGTAGAGCTCTACGATGTCCTGACGGGTCACCTTGCGTGGGTTGCCAGGAGTGCAGACGTCCTGGATGGCCTGGTCGGCGAGGGCGTCGATGTCCTTCTCGTAGATACCGATCTCTGACAGATGCTGTGGGATGCCTACCTCGACAGCGAGTGCGCGTACAGCGTCGCAGGCAGCCTGAGCGGCCTCGATCTGGGTCATGCCCTCCTTGTAAGCGCCCATTGCCTTGGCGATCTCGACATACTTCTCACGGCAGACGGGAGCATTGAACTCCATGATCGTAGGCAGCAGCAGTGCGTTGGCTACGCCGTGAGGAATGTTGTGGAGCGAGCCCATGGGGTGAGCCATGCCGTGGACGACGCCGAGGCCGACGTTCGAGAATGCCATACCGGCTACGTACTGTGCCAGTGCCATGCCCTCACGGCCTACAGGATTCTGAGGATCGAAGACGGCGAGACGCAGGTACTTGTTGATGAGGCGGACAGCCTCGATCTCGAACATATCCGAGAGCTCCCAGGCAGCCTTGGTGATGTAGCCCTCGATGGCGTGGGTCAATGCGTCGAGGCCGGTGGCGGCGGTGGTGCCCTTTGGCAGCGAGTACATCAGCTCAGCGTCGATGATCGAGCAGCAGGGGATGTCGTTAGGATCCACGCAGACCATCTTCTTGTGCTTCTCCTCGTCGATGATGACGTAGTTGATGGTGGTCTCAGCGGCAGTGCCGGCAGTGGTTGGGAAGGCGATGATGGGCACAGTCTTGTGCTTGGTGGGAGCGCAGCCCTCGAGGCTGACGACGTCACTGAACTCAGGATTGTTGGTGACGATGCCGATGCCCTTGGCGGTATCCATAGACGAGCCACCGCCGATGGCTACGAGGAAGTCGGCCTTGGCATCAGCGAATGCCTTGACACCTACCTTGACGTTGGTGACGGTTGGATTGGGAACTACCTCATCATAGATCTCGTAAGGGATGCCGGCCTCGTCCATGACGTCGGTCACCATCTTGCATACGCCGAACTTCACGAGGCCCTTGTCAGTGACGACGAGTGCCTTCTTGAATCCAAGGCGTTCTACGACTCCAGGCAGCTCCTTGCGGGCACCTGCTCCGAAATAGCTCAGCTCATTGAGAATAAAGCGATTTGCCATAGTGTGTTTTTATAATTAAATTGTTAGTAATGGGGGATGTTCCTTGCGGAAAGTTAAGAGTTAAGTCGGCTATTGCCTTCTACGCGAGATTGAATCTCTCGTAGAATTCTCGTTCTGCAATCACCTCGACGCCCAGTTGGCGGGCCTTGTCGAGTTTGTTCTGGCCGGGGGCGTCGCCGGTCACCACATAGTTGACCTTGCCGCTCACCGAGCCTACGTACTTGGCGCCATGACCGGTGAAGAATGCCTTGATCTCATCGCGCTTGAAGCGGTAGCTCGTGCCGGTGAAGATGATCGTCATGCCCTCCAGGGCATTGCCGAGTTTCTCGGCTGCCTGGTATTCGCGGTGGAAGCCGTACTCCTCACGGTCGATGCACGAGTAGTCGCTGTAGTCGGCCTCCAGGATATTGCGTGCCATGATCTCGCCGATGCCGTCGATGAGCAGCAGTTCGTCGAGGGTGGCAGCGCGGAACCTCTGCCACGTTCCGAAGTGCTCGGCGAGCAGCTTGCCGGTGATCTTGCCCACGCCGTCGATGCCGAGGCCGCCGATGATGCGGTCCAGGGTCAACGTGTCGATGCTCTGGCGGATGCCGTCGAACATCAGTGCCACCGACTTCTCGGCGTAGCCTTCGCCCAGCAGTTGCTGGATGTGCGCCCTGTAGTCGCCCTGCTTCACGTCGGGCAGGAAGGCGGCCATCAGCGGATCCACCTCGTCGGGCTGCCACGTCTTCTCTTCGCTCACGAAGGTGCGGTAGAGGTCATCGACCGAGGCGATGTGCAAGGTGTCATAGAGGTCGGCGAGCACGCTGGGACCGAGCCCTTTGATGTTGGCGCAGTCCTTGCCGCACCAGTACTCCAGCCGCTGGATGGCCTGCTCGCGGCAGTGGTGGTTGGGACAGATCCAGTATTCGCCTTTCTTCTCGAGCGCCGTCTGGCAGCAGGGGCAGACCTTGGGGAACTCGATGTCCTGCAGTTCCACCGCTTCGGCGGCATTGCGTTGCTCGTCGATGCCGGTTACCTGAGGGATTACCTCGCCCGCCTTCTGGACGAAGACGTACGAGCCGATGGCGAGGCGGAGTCCACGGATATAGGACTCATTGTTTAAAGTAGCGCGCGCGACCACCGAGCCGGAGATAGTCGTCGGCTCCAGTTCTGCCACGGGGGTGATATGACCCGTCATGCCCACCTGGAAGGTCACTCCCCGCACCAGCGTCGACTGCGCCTCCTGCGGGAACTTCCTTGCCTTGCACCAGTTGGGGAACGTGGTGTTCAGTCCCAGCCACTCCTGATGGCGGCGTTCGTTGACCTTCACCACCACGCCGTCGCAGTCGTAGGGCAACTGATGGCTCAGACGCACCTCGTTGAAGGCGTTGATGGCATCGGTCAGCTCCTGCAGGTTGCCGAATGCCTGCCGTCCTGGCGTCTTGTAGTAGTCGAAGCCCAGCCGACCCAGCAGCTGCAGCGTCACCTCCTGGCTGCTCAGCACGTCGCGCTGATAGACTTCGTCGGTCGAATAGGCGGCGTAGGCATTCACCACCAGGCCGCGCTTGGCTGTCACCTTGGGGTCGAGCTGTTTCAACGATCCGCTCGCGGCATTGCGCTTGTTGGCGAAGGGGCGCTCGCCTGCCGCCTCCTTCTCGGCATTCAGTCGGTCGAAGGCACCCTGTGGCATCAGCACCTCGCCGCGCACCTCGAAGTAGGAGGGCAACGGCTGCCCCTTGACTTCGGGCAGTTGCAGCGGCACGTTGCGTATCGTCCGGACGTTCTCGATCACGCTCTCGCCCTCCACCTGGTTGCCGCGCGTCACGGCATCGGTCAGCACGCCGTCGCGGTAGACCAGCGAGATGGAGAGGCCGTCGTATTTGGGCTCATAGGTGAAGGTCACCTCCTCGCCGGGGAAGGCGGCATGCAGCTTCAGCGCTGTCGAGCGGAGCCACTCCTGCAGTTCCTCGTCGCTGTAGACGTTCTCGATGGATTGCATCGGGATGACGTGCCGGTGCTTCTCGAAGGCGCCCTGCAGGTCCGAGCCTACGCGCTGCGTCGGACTGTCGGGCAGCACGATGCCCGAAGCCGCCTCCAGTGCCTGCAGCTGCTTGAACTCCATGTCGAACTCATAGTCCGACATCGGCGGATCGTTCTCGACATAGTACCGATACGATGCCCACGCCAAGGCCGCGGTCAGGCTCGCCTGATCGTTCACATCGCGCTTTTCGAAGTCTGTCAGTTCGTACATGGGAATTTATAGGAGTGTAGGAACATGAAGGAATGGAAGGGACTCCTTCCATTCGCTATGATGTCTTTAGTCAAAGAAGTGGATCTTCACCACGATCTTCCTCGGAGTGCACGGCTGATTGCCGATGCCGCATGCCTGATGGATGTCGGTGGGGAAGAAGAGGTAGAAGTGCTTGGGGTCAGAGTCGAGCACGAGGCACTGCTCGGCCGTTGGAATCTGCTTGCGGTTCCACTGGAAGTTCTGCACATCCTTCTTCTCGCTGTATTCGTTCTTGGCCTCGAGGCAGGCGGGCGAATGGGTCACGTGGTAACGCTCCGAGCCGGTGCAGTCCCACTGCAGGTCGATGGTGTGGCGATGCTGCTCCCACTGCCCCCACTCCGGGGTGCGCAGGTCCTGGTTGAGCACCTTCACGTAGGCATGGCTCCACTGCATGGCATTGTTCGAGGGCTCCATCTTGAGCGGATCGACCGATGCCAGCCAACTGAAGATCGAGTCCCACATCTCGGGAGCCTTCTGGTACTGCTCGTAGAAGGTCTGCACGTCGATCTGCTCGTAGGGCTTCACCTTGAAGCCGTTCTTCCACTTGCCTTTCTTGAACCAAGCCTGGGCTTCGGCCGAAGCCTGAGGGGTTGCGAACGCAGCTTCCTGAGCCACGACCATCGTCGTGCCCATCACAAGGAGCAACAAACTCAAAAGTAATTTTTTCATCGTATTTATGCGGGTTAGTGTTCAATTTTCGGGGCAAAGATAAGCAATTTTATCGAAAGTTGCATCATCTTTGTCAAAAAAAGTGCAATAAATTTTGTTTTATTACCAAAAACCGCTTATCTTTGCACCGAAAAACCTTCAAAAAACACATTATTTAACCTCACATTCGCCCGTATGATCCTCAAGCAAGTCAGCGTCAGCATCGAGAACCGCATCGGTTCCAGCTGGCAGGTTTTCCAGACCATGGCCGACAACCAGATCAATATTCTTTCCTACAGTATCGAGGATGCCCCCGACCACGGCACGCTCCGTCTCCTCGTCGACGACGCCACCCGTGCCGACGAGGTGCTCCGCCAGATCGGCTTCCGTTCGCAGCTCATCAACGTCTACTCGATGAATGTCCCCAACGAGACCGGCTCGATGAGCAAGGTGCTCCGCTACCTCTCTGAGCAGGGCATCTCCATCGACTTCATGTATGCCTTCCAGTACCGCGGCATCTCGCAGACAGTCATCCACGCTCCCAACATGAAGCAGCTCGAGCAGGCCCTCACCCGCTACGAGCAGGAGC
>R14__coassemble_1761_pt1 | contig 10223 bp, 8 predicted proteins | sample R14__metabat2_high_PE_017 | metagenome-assembled genome bin R14 | reverse complement strand
TATTTATTCAATTTGTAAAGTATTTTGATATTTAAAAGTAGCATTTGTAATCAAAACGGAAGCGTATTCCGTCTTTTCCTGACAAATGTTTGGAGAATTGCCCGGAAAGCTGTATCTTTGCATCGTCAAAACAAAACATTTAAGGTATCAATCTCAAAAACGATCCAAAAAAACATTATGAAAGAAAAGCGATGGTACATTATGGCGGCAATCCTGGTTCTGTTCGCCATCCTGGGAGTTACCAACCACTACGACCCCGAACTTTGGGTACCCGACGAGAACTTCGATGCATCGAACGTGGCATGGATGATCACTGCCACCATCTTCGTCCTGATGATGACGCCCGGTCTCTCCTTCTTCTACGGAGGTATGGTCGGACAGAAGAATGTCATCTCGACCATCCTGCAGTCATTCATTGCTATGGGCATCATTTCGGTGATATGGGTGACCTTCGGCTTCAGCCTGGCCTTCGGTGACGACGTGGCAGGGCTGCATCTGATAGGCGATCCCACACAATTCTGGATGTTCAACGGCGTGGGCGCAAAGGTGGATCCGAAGATATGCGGCACTATTCCGCTGGCTCTGTATGCACTCTTCCAGATGAAGTTCGCCATCATCACGCCATCGTTGATTACCGGCTCGTTTGCCGAACGCGTGCGCTTCTCGGCCTACATTGTCTTCATGGTGCTCTTCTGCATCTTCATCTACTGTCCCCTGGCGCACTGGACGTGGCATCCCGACGGATTCCTCAACCGCTGGGGCGTCCACGACTTCGCAGGCGGCATCGTCGTGCATGCCTCCTCGGGCGTAGCGGCTTTGGCGGGTGCCCTCTTCATGGGCAAGCGCAATGCACGCAAGCATGACGACCCAGCCAACATTCCCTTCGTCATTCTGGGCGCAGCCCTGCTGTGGCTCGGATGGTTCGGCTTCAATGGCGGTTCCTCATTGGCCTCTGACCAGAACGCCATCCTCGCCTTCCTTAACACCAACACCGCTGCAGCCACAGCCATGATGGCATGGGTCTTCTGCGACTGCATCTGCGGGCGCAAGCCTTCGGCCATGGGCGCTGCTGTGGGCTCGGTGGTGGGTCTCGTTGCCATCACGCCACTGGCTGACCAGGTGATGCCGGGCGAAGCCATCATGGTGGGACTGCTGACCACCATCGTCTGCAACACCGCCTGCTGGTGGAAGAACAAGAGCGGCCGCTTCGACGATGCCCTCGACGTCTTCCCGACCCACGGTCTAGGCGGCATCTTCGCCACGCTGCTCACCGGCGTCTTCATGTGCCTGCTGCATCAGGACACGCCCGACTGGGTGGGCATGGGCTACCACGTGCTCGGTCTCGCCATCGTCATCGGCTACACCTTCATCGTCTCGATGGCTCTCTACTGGCTCACCAACAAGATGACCCCGCTCCGCGTCAGCGCCAAGGCCGAGGCACTGGGTCTGGACCGCTCGCAGCACGACGAGCACTACGGCTTCGCTGACCATGCCGAGGCCGAACTCGAAGAGATTCACTAACGAATATTATCCAATAACCCTCAAAACCCAATCATCAACAATGGAAACTACTGAACTGATCGTGAAAACGCTCGAAGCTGGCGAAGAAATCTCGCTCCTCTACAACATCTGCATTGTGTGGTAAGACTTGCCCCACCGACCTCAAAAAAAAATGCTGCCAGCACAATAATCAGGACGATGTCACGTTTTATTATATGTATGAAAAAGACGTTACTGACCCTCATCACCGTGCTGGCAGCACTGACTGCCTGCACAAGCAAGCGAAGCGGAGCCGAGGCTCCTGCCGCTGATTCCGTAGCTGTCGAGGCTCCCTACGTGGACACCCTGGCTGCCAATCATCCCGAGTACCTGCCGGAGATTCCGCTGGACACCATTGCTCCCGAAATCTCCGCCCCTGACACCTTAGGCAACGTGATCAACCTGAGCGACTACCGCGGCCAGTACGTGGTAGTGGACTTCTGGGCCACCTGGTGCGGCGACTGCCGCCGCGAGGTGCCTGAGCTGAAGCAGCTCTATGACGAAGTCCAGGAGCGGCCTATCGCCTTCCTGAGCTACTCGTTCGACCGCGATGCCGAACAGTGGAAGAACTACCTGCGCCGAGAGCAGTTCGGCTGGCCGCAAATCAGCACGCTGGAGCCCGAGTGGCACAACAATCCAGCCTCGCAGGCCTACCGTCTGCACTGGATTCCTGCCTTCCTGCTCATCTCGCCCGAAGGCCAGGTCGTCGGCAAGGCTATCACTGCCAAGGGCCTGCGCCAGGTGATTCTGGACAATGTACAATAACGCTGTCTGCCTTCAGAACCGACACCGGGTCAGCAAGGGACAGGTATCAATAGCCCAATATTGCATTCACCAATTCAAGGGTCAGCGGAATAAATTTCGCTGACCCTTGAATTGGTGAATGCTAATTTGTCATTGCCATTTATTTTTTCATAACCACGCGTCCATTTTGAATGTACACGCCATATGTCGGTTCAGCATAATATCTTGTACCGTCAACGCCAAATGTGTTGGAAGTAGAATCCGAATTTATCTCAGTGATAGCATCAGTCTCGTTAGGATCTGTGGAATATACAGTTACTCCGTTGACAATTACCTTCTTGAGCCATGGTATTCCACCACCGGTCATTGACCAGCCGAAATTTGTCAATAATCCACGTTCGCTGCCGATTCCTTTTATCCATGAGCCCGAATCGGGGATATCTACGCTTGTCCACATTTCCTGCGCTGTATATGTGTAGCCGCAACTTGTAATCTCATGCTCTCCACAAACACACGCATCCGCCTCAATCTTATCATACTGAAGGCCCCCAGGTCTTATACATTTGCATATTGCAAATCTGAACCGTATCATTTGCGGCGATTCCGAAATCATAGGGCAGGAGGCTCACTGACGTGTTGTCTGTAGGAATTGCATACACTTTTTCACCCTCCGTGTAAAGATACATGTATAACCACTTGCCCCCTCCATTGTCACTCCGATATAGATTGAAGCAAGAACGGTCTCCTATGACTATCTCTCCATCGATGGAGTAGGTCGTTACAGTTGTATCCTCGTCATAAAAATAAGACTCCTCTTCGATCCATTGTGTCCCATCCTGGAATGCATTTATATTCTGAGAAAACGACAGGACTGGGTATAAGACGAAAATAAATAAAAAAATAACTTTGATTTCATATCGTATATAAACATAAGTTTGAATACTAATATCCCCCCGCCACAACCATAGTAGCGAGGGGATAATATTTAATATTAAGAGATTTCGCCCGAAGTTACTTCTCGCCCTCCGCATCGTGAGCAGCGATGAGCTTCTGCTGGATGTCGGTAGGAGTGAGCTCGTAGCTGGCGAACTTCATGATGAAGGAGGCAGCACCCTGGGTGAGCGAAGAGAGGGTGGTCGAGTAGTCGGCCATCTCTGACAGAGGCACCTTGGCCTGCAGCTTCTGGTAGCCAGCCTCTGCGCCCATGCCGATGATCATGCCGCGATGGTTCTGGAGGTCGCTCATGACGTCACCCATCTTGTCGCCAGGCACGAAGACCTCGACGTCGTAGATAGGCTCCAGTACCTTAGGACCTGCCTCACGGAAGGCCTGGCTGAAGGCGTTGCGTGCTGCCAGCATGAAGGAGAGCTCGTTGGAGTCGACTGGGTGCATCTTACCGTCATAGACTACGACGCGGACGTCGCGTGCATACGAGCCAGTGAGTGGACCCTGCTCGAGGCACTGCTGGATGCCCTTGAGGATGGCAGGCATGAAGCGGTTATCGATGGCACCACCGACGACGGAGTTGATGAAGACGAGCTTGCCGCCCCATGGCAGGTCGAGCTCCTCCTTGCCCTTCATCGTGACGCGATACTCCTTGCCCTGGATGGTGTAGACCTGAGGATCCTCCATGCCATCGACATAAGGCTCGACGATAAGGTGGACCTCACCGAACTGACCGGCGCCACCCGACTGCTTCTTGTGACGATAGTCGGCACGGGCAATCTTGGTGATGGTCTCGCGATAAGGAATGCGCTGTGGTGCAAAGTCGACCTGAACCTTGTCGAGGTTCTCGAGACGCCACTTGAGGGTGCGGAGGTGGAACTCACCCTGGCCGTGAACCAGAATCTGACGAAGCTCCTTCGACTGCTCGACGACCCAGGTAGGATCCTCCAGACGCATGCGGGTCAGAGCCTGCATCATCTTCTCGGTCTCCTGCGTATTCTTGGCGCTGATGGCGCGGGTGTACTTGCTCTGAGGATACTTCACGAAGTTGTACTTCCAGTCTACGCCTGCATTGAGAGCATTGCCGGTGCGTACGTCCTTGAGCTTGGTGCAGCAGCCGATGTCGCCTGCCTGCATCTCAGAGACCTTCTCACGGTTGGCGCCCGAGCAGCAGAAGAGCTGAGACAGGTGCTCGCTGGTGCCACGATCGGCATTAACCAGATCGTCACCCTCCTTGACCGTACCACTCATTACCTTGAAGTACTGGACCTCACCGATATGTGGCTCTACACCGGTCTTGAAGAAGTAGAGGCTGGTTGGACCTGCAGGATCGAGGGCGACCTCCTCACCACGGCTATTGTGGACAGCTGGCATCTCGTCGACGAAAGGAACGACATTGCCCAGGAACTCCATCAGACGGCCCACACCATAGTTGTGGTAAGCGCAGACGCAGAAGATGGGGAAGATGGAGCGGGTGACCATACCCTTGCGGATACCCTCGCGCATCTCGTCCTCGGTGAGCTGCTCGGTCTCGAAGAACTTCTCCATGAGCTCCTCGTCGTTCTCAGCAGCAGCCTCGACAAGCGCCTTGTGCATCTCCATGGCCTTCTCCTGCTCGCTGGCGGGGATATCCTCGACTACGGGGGTAGGATCATCGCCCTTATAGGTGAGCTGCTTCATGAGGATGACGTCGATGAGCTGGTGGAAGTTCTCGCCAGTCTCGACAGGATACTGTACGGGCACGGCCTTGGTGCCATAGGTCATCTGGATGTCCTCGACGAGAGAATCATAGTCAAGCTCAGGGCTGTCGAGCTGGTTGACCAGGAAGATGACAGGCTTCTGCATCTTCTCGGTGTGACGGAAGTGGTTCTGCGTGCCTACCTCAAGGCCGTTGCCGCCATTGATAAGCAGGATGGTGGTATCGGTGACCGACATGGCGGTGATGGCCTGACCTACGAAGTCGTCCATACCTGGGCAGTCGATGATATTGAGCTTCTTGCCGTTCCACTCGGTGTGGAAGACAGTGCTGAATACAGAATAACCGTAGTTCTTCTCAACAGGGAAATAGTCGCTCACCGTGCTCTGCTGGCTGATGCGACCCTTGCGACCAATCTGACCGCTGACATAGAGTAATGACTCGGTAAGGGTAGTCTTACCTGAACCGTCATTGCCAAGGAGGGCAATGTTCTTGATCTCTTTCGAAGAGTAGACTTTCATAGACGTGTTGTTACTATTTAAGGTATTTGTATTGTTTCGGTATTACCTAGGCTGGCTCTCAGCATTGACAAAAGATGGCAGGGAATGTCAAAGTGCACGAAAACCGAGGGCAAATATAGCAGAAATTTCAATATGTTGCACCTTTTGAAACCACTTTTTTTCAATTTTTATGCTCAAAAACATATTTTTGACTGATTTTTTGCCAAAAATTAAAGATTTTTTTTGTATTTTCTGCAAGTTTGCGTATCTTTGCACCATCAATTGTAATTGCAAATTATCAACCAAAGAATCAATCGATATGAATTCATTCACCTTCTATTCTCCCACAGAGTTCTGCTTCGGCCGAGGCCGTGAGCAGGAGGTCGGCCAGTTGTGCCTGAAATATGGTGCCTCGCGCGTCATGATAGTTTATGGTGGCGGATCGGTAGTCCGCAGCGGACTGCTCGACCGCGTCAAGGCAGCCCTGACTGCATCTGGACTGCCCTACTGCGAACTGTCGGGCATCAAGCCCAACCCTACCGACCCCAAGGTGCGCGAGGGTCTGGCCATTGCCCATGACTTCCAGCCGGACTTCATGCTGGCCGTTGGCGGCGGTTCGGTCATTGATACCACCAAGTCGATTGCTGCAGGCTACTACTACGAGGGCGACTTCTGGGACTTCTTCTGCGGGAAGGCGAAGGTAGGTCAATGCCTGCCCGTGGGTGTGGTGCTGACCATCCCCGCTGCCGGCAGTGAAGGCTCAGGCAACGCCGTCATCACCAACGAGCAGACGCTGCAGAAACTGGGCATCCGCCAGCCGATGCTGCTGCGCCCCAAATTCGCTATCCAGAATCCCGAACTCACCATGACGCTGCCCGAATGGCAGACCGCCAGTGGAATCTCGGACATGATGGCGCACATCCTGGAGCGCTACCTGACCAATACGCCCGACGTCCAGATCGGTGACCGCATGGCTGAAGGCATGCTGCTCGCCATCATGGAGGAGGCACCGAAGGTCATTGCCAATCCGGAGGACTACGAGGCACGCGCCAACATCATGTGGTGCGGCACCATCGCCCACAACGACACCTGCTCCCTGGGGCGTCAGGAGGACTGGAACAGCCATGCCATGGAGCATGAGATCTCGGCCGAATACGATGTCACCCATGGCGCCGGCCTGGCCGTCGTCTTCCCGGCGTTCCTGCAGTATATGGCGAAGGCCCATCCCTACAAGGTGGCACAACTGGCCATGCGCGTGCTCGGCATCGTGCCCCAGTTGCCTGCCGATGCCAACCTCAATGACACCCGTACCTGGCCCGTCGAGGAGCAGCAGCGCGTAGCCATGGAGGGAGCGCTGAAGCTGAAAGCATGGTTCCATGACGTGCTGCACATGCCTGTCACCTTCGAACAGCTCGGCGTGCCCCATCCTGATCTGGAACTGCTCAACGCCCGCTTGCACAAAAACAAGGGCACAGTGATGCCTGGTTACCTGCCACTCGACGCAGAGACGACGATGGCCATCTACAAGCTTTGCCTGTAAATGGTCATCAACGCTTTGCATTCCTAATTGATATTCTTATTCACCTTCGCTTTGGTCTGCTTCAATGATTCTGATATCTCATCGAACGTATGCAGCCAGACCGACATGGCCACGGCATAGCGATGACCGAGCTCGATGTAGGCATCACGGCTGAAGTGAGGATCACCGACACGGTCGGGCATACGCATCAGCAGGCCATCACTTGACACCTTGTGGCAATTGGGGACCTGACGGGTCAACTCCTCAAGTGTCGCGGTGTTGAAGCGCTCAATCTGCTCCATGCGCTCCCAACCCCACTGGGGGACTTCGCCCACGATGACGGGGACCTCCTCCCCTACTCCAAGCTGGCGGCGAAGTTCGGCAACCATTGCCGTGAAGCGTTCGACATAGAGTTGGCCTGCCGTGCCTTTCGATATATCGGTCTCGCCCTGATGCCAGAGGATGCCACGGAGCCTACCATATCGCAGGGCCGGGATTGCGCGAACGAGGGTGGAATCGAGGTACGACACCTTGCCGTCACCTCCCACCTGCCACGACTCCAAGGCACTGCCACCTCGGGCATTCTGGACCAGGAGGATGGGACGACCCGTACGCTGATGCATCTCAAGCCCGAAGGAAACGCCCGGACCGAACAGCTGCATCGACATGTCCTTGCGGATATTGCTGTAGCGATTGAGCGGAGCTTTGGCAGGTTCGGGCAGACATTGATCATTGAGCAGCCATACGCCCTGCAGTACCTGCGCGGTGTCCTCCAAGAGGAGGAAGCCACGACCGGCACAGTTGGACTGACCGATGAGCAGGTAGATGTCATACTGGGCGGTGTCTCCTTTCTCTTCGGCATGAATCAGATTGGTGGCGAAGAGCAGTAGCAGAAGGAATGCTTTAAGCTTCATTATTTTTTTCAGGATAGTGCCTGCCCTGGGTTGAATTCCCAGGGCAGGCATAATTATTGATTGTGTTATGCCAGTCGGAAGGTGATTGGCAACATGAACTTGACGCGCACTGCCTTGCCGCGCTGACGCCCTGGCTTCCACTTGGGCATCATCCTGACCACGCGGATGGCCTCAGTGGTCAAGCCTGGAGATGGCGAACGCAACTCCTGGATGTCGGTGACCGAACCGTCCTTCTCGACGACGAACGACAGGGTCACACGCCCCTGGATGGCGGACTCAGCTTCGAAAACTGGATAACGCAGGTTCTTCTTGATGAACTCCATAAGGGCATCGGTGCCCCCTGGAAATTCCGGTTGATTCTCAACGACGACAAAGATTTGCTTATCATCGGGATCCTCCTCGATTACAGGGCCGGCATCGACCGTCTGCGCGATGATCTCGACTTCGGTGTTGACATCGGCCTCAGTCTGAATGTCGAGTTCTGCTACGTCTACACCATCATCGACGACGATGAGCTGCTCTATGACGTCAGGCATCGGAGGAGGTGGCGGCGGAGGTGGGGTATTGTTCTGTACGGTGAGTATCATTTCTTCGTCATCCGGAATTTCATCGAAACCGAAGGAGCGTACGGTCTGATGCGTGACATGCGTCCACTCGAAGGCGATGAAGAGGATGGCAAGAATGCCGGTGAGTCCGGTCATCCAGTAGGTCTGCTTCCTGGATTCGAGATTCACTTTAGGATCTTTCTTGATTTCCATAAGGATGAATATTAAAGGTTTTTTTCTCCGGATCAAGAACTTTGCGACCTATGCATCTTGGTTCCAATGGACGTCTTACTCTCAGTCGGTGCAGGGAATCGATCACCCCATCAAGCTCCACGTCCAGATTCCCTTCAGAACCACAGTGGGCAATCAGGTCATCTGTCTTAATCCGCTACAAAAGTAGCCCTTTTCTGAACATCCTCCAAATTTTTTCGATGATTTTTTTTGTCAAATCGACCGAAAGCACCAAATTATCGACGAACTAATCAGTGATATTGACGAAAAATGAAAAATGCAACGTTTTCTTCAGAAAATTCTAACTTTACGAAAACGACGGCGTATCTCGGTCACTATAATGATGCCAAAAACGATGGCGAAAGTCAATTTGACTGCCATGAATCCGCTGTTCAAAGCGGCATTGAGCTGGTCACTTACCACGTTGTAGCTCGTCCAGAACACTCCGGCTCCAGGCACAAGAGGGAAAATGCCACATACCAAGAACACTATGACCGGACACTGTCGACGACGGGCGAAATGATAAGCAGACAAAACGACCACCATCGTGGCGAAGAAAGTTGCCTCCACGCTGCTGGCGCCACACAGACGCACCAGAAAGAGGTAGGTCATCCAACCCAAAGTTCCGCAAAGGCCACAATCTGCATAAAACCGACGTGGCACTCCAAAAAGCACAGCGAACGCTGCGGTACCGATAAATGCAGCAACAATCTGTATGAGCCAGTGAGCTGTCAAAGGGTCGGTAAGCATACCATGAAGTTCTATCATATTGCCCTCAATATGGCTATCTATAAGAAAGGTAAGACTGACTCCTAAAGCAATGCAGAGGAAGACCATCAGAGCATCTATCAGGCGGGTGGCTCCGGCAATATAATCTTCAGCAGCCAAGTCTCGAATACCATTGGTGAACGGAACGCCCGGAATCAAAGGGATGATAGCCCCGATCATGATGTTGCCAAGATGTCCTATGCCGAGGTGCCATGCTAGAATACAAAAGAATGTAACGAACGCTCCACCCAGAACATTGGCTGTGACTTTCGAGAAATATGAGGCACTAACGTATAATACGAATATCCAAAGCAGAATACCCGAAACAAACGAAATGGCAGAGTCAGTCAAACTACCCCCAAAAATGATACAGAATCCTGCTGAGCCCAAAGCAGAAGCCAGAATCTGTTCCCAGGAAGGATGGGGTGCCAGATTGCGAATCTGGTGCAACCGTTCTGCAGCTTGGTCCAAAGTGAATTTACCGACCTCGATGTCACGCGACAGCTGGTTCACTTCAACCACCTTATCAAGTTGGGTGCCATGAAAAGGAATGAACTCAACATTGGCATAGCCATGACCTGTGGTGAAGATGCCATTGCTCAAAACGAAAAAGTGTCGAGAACTTACGCCATAACTTGAGGCAATGCGCTCCATCACCTCTTCGACGCGAGAAATCTCGGCTCCGTTCTCAAGCATTATGTGTCCTGCCTGACTGGCAATTTCAAGGGCATTCGTCGGATTTTCCATTTTGACTGAAAGATAATCAAAAAAAAATAGCGCCCAGAATTTTCATTCCAGACGCTATCTGTAAGGTGGCGGCTT
>R14__coassemble_1734_pt1 | contig 10382 bp, 5 predicted proteins | sample R14__metabat2_high_PE_017 | metagenome-assembled genome bin R14 | reverse complement strand
ATAATAATATACTGAAATATCGTCACATCCTGATGGACAACGACCTCTCTCATGACGGCTTAAGAACTTAGCCTTAATCCGACTTGCAGCCAGGCGCCAAAAACCTTTACGCAACAATTCGGAAATAGGACGTTCAATCATTGCATAAGGCTGCATCTCATACATCAGATTCACCTTCTCCACCGGGATGAACTCCATCAGCTCCCCTCGGTGTGCATACAGGAAGAGGTCGATGTCAGCCCTCTTCGGGTCATGTGCCTGCAGCAAGCCCAGCAGCGCGCTCTCCGCACCGCCCAGCTCCATGTAGTGCATCGCAATAAGTATTCTTGGCTTCATATCACAATCCCCAAACGCAGATTCTATGTCCGTTATAATCCCGTACCTCGTGCCATATCCGTTCTTCCCATGATTTACCAACGGTACGATCAAAAAGGATGAAATGGCCTTCATCTACCGAGCCACAACGATCCATGTATTCCCAAGTCTGACGCAGGCCATCGGCTATGGTTCTCTCCAGTGAGTTACGTCGTATCTTCAGTTCCAGGACAATACGCTGCACAGGTCCATCGCAAGTATTGGTCAATGGTTGACGGATCAGCAAGTCCGTACGCCCTCGTCCTAATCCATATTCTCGGTCGATGAAGCCTCCGCCATTGACGATGCGCTGCAGGAAAGCCTGCAACAGAAGTTGCGGACCCGCCTCCGCATAATCGAATTTGCCAATCCAGGAATCGGCATTCTGACGGAAGAACTGCTGGAAATCCAGCAGCAACTTCTGCATGTCTATGCGGCCATCGGCCATTCGAAACCACTGCGGCTGCTGCGGCAGGACGGATTGGGTGGTCCAGGTCAATTCTCGGGGGATGACTTCTTGATAGATTCCATTGCTGATACGAATGGGCTTATCTCGCTTGATGAGCCCCAAATCGACGCAGTACTGCAAGTCATCGGCTGGGAAGAGGCCATCATCAGCCGTATCCTCTCCTACCAATATTGGTTCAATCACTCTCTTGACACGAGGCTCCTTCAACTTGTCTATCAGCTGGTCGATATGCGTATCACGGCGATATATCAAAAGTTCGATAGCCCTGTCCACCATTGCCGGAACAATGCGGACCGAGGGATCACGGTTCTCCCGCATCTTGTAGGTCACCTCTCGCCCCACGGAATTGACCAGCCAAGGCTGTCCCTCCGTCATTCGCCAGATTAAAGGGAAACAGGCTTCGTCGAAGACCTGTCCCGTGGCATCGGTATGCTGTTGGTAGAGTTCCCGAATCTCTTCCTGCGTGAAATCGCCTAATCTCAATGATTCAGCCTTGATATTGAAAGCAGAGCCACCCGTAACGATTTCCCGATTGGACGTGACAATGCGGTAATCCCTCACATCGCGGATGCCGCATAATATAATAGAGTGCGGGAACCGCATGGGGCGATTGGCATAGCCCGCTCTGATCTGGCGCAATACACTGACCAGTCCATCCCCGACCAGAGCGTCAATCTCATCAAGCATCAGCACCAATGGCTTACCAACCTGGATGGATAGTTCGGTAAGATAATCTGTCAAACGTAGGTTAGGTTCTTCGGTCTCAAACCTCGTCAATACTTCTCGACCGAGATTGGAACCAAGGACGAAGTTCAGTTCGCGGGCAATGGTACCACAAACGGTTGCAATCACGCTCTGCACATTGTTGCGTGCTGCCTGAGCCGCCTCGATGTTAGCATAGACGCAGACGTAATCGCCCTTGGCATTGAGGAAGTCGCGCAGTGCCAGCAGACAGGTGGTCTTGCCGGTCTGTCTAGGTGCATGAAGGATAAAGTAGCGCTTCTCATCGATAAGCGTCTCCACCTCATCCTCCCGGATTCGACGTAGTGGATCGATGATGTAGTTATCTGCAGCAACCGATGGTCCTGCATTATTGAAACGCTTCATTGTTGTAGTTGAATATTCTTTATCGGTCGGGCATCATTGTCATATACAATGTAATACCTGGCGCCTTGATGATCAAAATGGGAGACCTCCGCGAGATTCAACTCTGACCTCATTTCCTTGACATCCTCCCCCAGCAGCACAGCGCGCAGGGCACTGAGCTTATTCTGTTGACAAGTCAAGGTGCAGGGAGGTGCAGTCTCGTCCTCGGGCACCTCAGTCCGCACGATGAAGAAGAAATCTTCTGTCCTATGAAAGATTGATGGTGCTATCTCATTTTCTGCTGTGCTCATTGCCAGGATTTCGCCCTTGGGCAATGGCAGACGGCAGGTAATCAAGTGCTCATTCTGGAAGTTGGTCAGCCACATCGAGATATTGCCAAGCATCGTCACCTGGTTGTATTCCGTGCTGGTGTAGTTACGCACGAACCAGTTACGAGGGCTGAAACTCCAGCGATCATAGTCTGTCGAAAGCATCGTGCCGTCGGTGGAATGTCGGGCACTCTCGACCATCTGTTCATAAGCAGTCCCGACCTGATGGCGATAATAATAGATGGGTATGAGCAAGGCCAAGGAAATGACGAGGCAAACCATCCGAAGGATGCTATCCCAAGTGCGCCCCAGCGACGAAACATTCCACCAGCGATAGAAGAGCTTGAGCAAAAGAATGACCGAGAAAATCTCGACCGAGACCAGCTGATGAGGGCCAAGCAGGACCACCAAGGCTGCGAACAGGGCACCGACGGTAGCAGAAACGAAGAGGATGCAGTTGTCTCGCAGGAACTGACGGGCCTCGCTGCAATGTCTCCATCCGTAGGCGACAAGAGCCATCAGCAAGAGCGTATAGGCATGGGCATAGACCAGAATACTGCCAATGCCCTGCACCAGCTTATTGACCAGACTGACATCGAATGCCTTATGCTCCTCCACCCGCACGAAATTGCCAGGAGCAAAGATGATGAGTGCGGAGCCTAACCAATAGGCAAGCGCTGCATACAACTTCCATCGTCCTATCGTCTGGCGATTGACCCAAAGATAGACCAGCAAACCTACACTGACCCCTATCGAGAAGCTCTCCTGCATTGCCCCGGTCAGCAATGCCAGCAGCACGACTGCCATCTTGATAATTGCAGATGCTGCGACTCTGGGCGAAGTGAAAAGGTAAAGGAACGCTACATTCAGGAATGCCGTCCAGACATAATTGACCGAGAAGGAGATGTTGCCCAGGAAGCAATACCCTGCAGCCGGAATGGCGAGCAGCAACGCCAATGAGAGTACTGCCAGCAGACTCTTGTTGCTCACCTCCTGCGAAAGCCTTTGGACGATGAGGTAGCACATCCCCGTGTAGCAGCCGGCATCGACCACCCGGACAAAGTCCAATGCCTCCTTGGCACTCAGATACTGCGACACAGCATGGACGATGAAGCGACCGTGAAAGGTCATATAATCTGCCACCTGTGACCGGATGGCATCGCCCCAACTCCTGATAGCCGTCCCATCCGCATGGTTCATGGCATCCCAGTAGTCATCGCATCCCATGTGGTTCTGCCAGATGAGCAGCAGATAAATCCCGAAGAGGGTGAGGTAGGGAGCGAAAGGCTTGAGTCGGCCGAACATCACAGCTTGATATTACAATCAGCTCTTATGCTTGAACACAAACCTCACCAGGAAGAAGTTGATCGGCGTGGCGACGCTCATCACGAAGAAGGGGGCAAGCCACTCCGGCACGTTGAGCCAGAGGAAGAGGTTCAGCAGGATGATGTGGAGGAAGTAATTGACCACATGGGCGCCCGCGAAGCCGACGCTCTTGCGGAACGTCGCCTTGCTGCGGAAGGTGAAGATGCTGGTCAGATAGAGGTTGCAGAACCAGCTCAGGATATAACCGGCTGTGTAGGCAATGGACAAAGCGGTCTGATCCGTCAGGTCCAGCAGATACCAAAGCAGCAGGTAGATGGCATAGTGGATGGCAGCGGCAATGACGCCCACGATGGCGAAGCGCAGGAACTGCGCTTTCTTGTTGTCCTTCCGAAGGAATTCGATGAGGGTAGTGAGGGACATGATTAGAGGTTATCGCCATGGACGGAACTCATTACGGGCAATCCAAGACGTTTGTCATTGTTCTTGTCTGGGTTTCGGCAGCACAATATGGGGTTCGGCAGCGCAATAAGTGATCTACGCTCGCATGGGGCCAATTCTGAATTCTGGACTGGCCTCCGTCACCCGAGGAATGGAAGGTTCGGTACCGAAGTTTCCATTCTCCGCTGTGCGAAAGCATCATCTGGGCGCAGATGATGTTTTCGCCACTCGCATGAGGCCAATTCTGAATTCAAGACTGGCCTCCTCCGAGCGAGGCATGGAAGGTTCGGTACCGAAGCTTCCATTCTCCGCTGCGCGAAAGCATCATCTGGGCGCGGATGATGTCTTCGCCGCTCGCATGAGGCCAATTTTGAATTCAAGACTGGCCTCCGCCGCCCGAGGAATGGACGTTGTCGTACGAGGACGTCCATTCCTCCCTTTTAAAAGACTTTTCTGGAATGGGAATCGCACCACCCACGAGCTTCGCTAGAGCCTGCCACACGTGAAGCGGCGAGTTCTAACTGGATAGTGCAATAATTCGGTGCAAGTTTACGAAAAATTTCTGATATCCCCAAACCTTTTGGGCAAAATCTCGCAACTTTTGCCGATTTGTCAACGTTTTTTGCCGATTTATCGGCTGGAGAGTACAAAAAAAGGCGGCTTCCCCATACAGGAAGCCACCATACTCAGAGCAAGGATGAGGCATAAATAACTACACCTCTTCGCACACCACCATCTCCATGCCACGATAGACTACGACGAGCAGGACGAGCTCTGTACCCTGCAGCGAAGTCTGAACCTTTTCGCTGCGGGCATAGCGCTGCGCCTGGCTGATGGCAGCCTGACGTTTCTGCTCGACTGCAGCGTCGCTGGCTCCCGAACGCAGGTACTTGAACTCGATGATGTAGGAATACTTCATGTGAGGGAAGAGGTACTTGCGCGGCATGAAGAAGAGGTCGCAATAGCCCTCAGCCTCCGTGCCCATGTCCTCCTCGCTGAGTGGCAGATAATACTTGCAGAGACAGGTCTGCCCCATCGTAAAGCCATGGACAAATGCCTCGCCATTGCGGCGATCCTGCAGCGACGTGAAGCGACGCAGCGCCTCGGCAATGTAGTCGAAGTAAGGTCGCCACTCGCGCCGGTAGGCCATGCCCTTCTGCAGCATCTTCTTCTCATGCTCCTCCACCGAGAGCCCCTCGTGCTCGTAGCACTCCATCATGTAGCGGAACGTCTGCTCACGCACGCACTGGTTGGGGATGACCAGTACCAAGTCGTCCTCATCCTTGCGCCCCATGGTAAGCATGCCGAAGTAGTACATCAGACTGACGAAGTTCTCATGCCGGATGATATCGTGGGCCGGGAAATGCTCCACGATGTCGGTGGTAATCTCGCCCGTCTCAGTGATGAGCTGGATGGTCGATGCATTTGGGCCGAAACCATGGTCCTTACGCATCAGCATACGCAGCTTGTTGTAGTCGGACCGCATATTGGCATCGAGCATGTCGTCGGGGGGACAACCGAGGTGGATATAGTTGTCCAGGAAATAGAGCGTCATGTCCGAATTGTACATTGTAGGCTGACCAATGCAGGCACGGGCGAAACAATAGTTGTCGTACCATGGCTTAATCAACTCGATAATCTCATCTGTTGTCTTGTCATAAGTACCCGTCGAGAGATAATAGTCAAACATGGCACGGACCTCCGTTTCGTCAAAGCCTATCATACCATTGAATTCAGGATGGGTGGTATAATTGGTCCCGATATTGAAGCCAGAAGTCAGATCGTCCATCGTCACGGGGCTGACGCCTGTGATGAATAGGCGCTTGATACTGCTGGAGGAGCCCGCCTTCATCACGTTGAAGAACTTACGCAGATAGCCCTCGCCATGCGTCTCGTCTTCGTAAGCTTCGAGCTTGCTCTCGTCGGCAAGTATGTCATTGGTGAAGTGGTCGTATTCGTCGATGAAGAGGTAGATGGGCAGATTATACTTGGCACACTCACTATATATAAAATCCAACTGGGCTACTGCTCCTTCGCGTTGGTTCATTGCCTCTTTGAATCCGGCAGGGAGCAACTGCTCATATCGGTCACAAAAGACATTGAAAGCGATGCCACAATGGCTGTCCATGCTACCGCGATAGTTACCCAGCCCACCATCGATGACCGAGAAATTGAGTTGGATGACCAGATACTTGTTTCGATTGAGTGTAGGATGCTGCCCGATCCAAAGCGAACCGAAGAGCTGGTCCCACTCCCCTGCATAGTTGATGTCGTAATAATAGGTCAGCATCTGCAGCAGGAGTGTCTTGCCGAAGCGGCGGGGACGGATGAAGAAGAAATAGCTGTTGGCTGCCTCAATCTTCGGAATGTACATCGTCTTATCGACATAATACATGTCTTCAAGGCGGATGTCCCTGAAGTTGGTGATGGCGTAGGGTATGCGACGACGGGTGATGTTCATTGTCTATGCGGGATTATGATTCAACACTGCACATTATTGCGCGGCAAAGATACGAAAAATCTCGAAGAAATGCAAATTTTCGAACAGATTTCTGCAATTATCGTGTAAGTGAGAGGTGGGAAACATAAAAAAGAGGCCGCAAAGCACGGTTTTTCATAATGCTTTGTGGCCTGAGAGTGGAATGTTATACCACTTGAATTATTACAAATCTGGGAATGGGTCTGCCGTGGTGGATTGTGGTGGGTTGTGGTGGATTGGTTTGCAAACTTTTTGAAAGACCGAAAATAATAGCCTACTGATAATCAGCATTTGGGCATTTTTGCCTAAACTTTTAAAAGTTTAAAAAGCACCCCACCACCCCACCACTTTTAGTCAATATTGACCAGATATTGGAGGACACCGCGTCTCATTCTGGACTCGAATCCTGCCTTCTTCAAGGCAATCCCCATATTTCTATGCGAAAGTTTGACCGAAGGATTGAACATCCCGATGCGCGAAGCCACTTCAGCAGCCGTCTTCCACTCCCCGGGACGAGAGCCGTCGGGCTTGGTGACGAAAGCCTGCAGCAACTCCACCTCGGCCGTCTGCGCCACATATTGCTCATTGTGGCTCTCCAGACGCTGGATGTCACGGAGGTCCATGGCAAACCGCCAGGGCTCCATCTGTCCCGTCTCGGCATTGTAACGACCTGCCTGGTCGGGATGCAAAGCCAGGAAGAGCGCCTGGGCGTAGATGCCCTCGTAGTCGGGATGATACTCGAACGGATTGATCGTAAATCCACTGACCGAGAAGGCAAGCCAGCGGCGATTGCCGGTCGGATCGGTCAGGAAGTCGGTGCGATTGCCTGTGGCGCAGAAGGTGGCGACACGGGGCAGCGTCTCGGGATTCTTGCCATAGGGTAGACGCTCCTTGATGCTCTCGAGCGTGACGAGCGACTTGAGCTGGTTGAGGTCGCTGTCGCTCAACGCATCGATCTCCTCCAGGTTGATCAGGCCGAATTCCGCCAGGGCGATGCGGTCGTCCTTGTCGAGGTTACGGTATTTGGTCTGCTCCTTGTAATAGGCGCGAAGTTCGGGCGGCATCAGCATGCGCATCCACGACGACTTGCCGATGCCCTGCGGACCGATGAAGGTCAATATGGTGCCATGCGTGCTGGAGCGGCGAATCCAGCCATGCACCATGCCCACCATCCAGCGGGCGAAGAGGTCCTCCAGCATCTCGCGGTCGGCAGCATTGTCGGCGAGCAGGACGGTGTCGGTGAACTCACGCAGGTAGTCCCTGTCGCCCGGCTGCCAGCGGTCGACGAGCGGACGCAGATAGTCGGCCAGCGGATTGAACGGCATCGAGCAGGTGTCGCTCATCAGCACAGTCATCACCACATTGGGGTAGGCGATGGTAAGGTCAGTCGCCTCGTTGAAGAGGCGCATCAGGGTGGCTACATCGGCGTCGGTCAATGGCACGAAGGGGGCACCTTCTCCTCCCTCGTTCTGTGATATCAGGCCCGTATGCTGTGACTCGTTGTCAGACAGCATCGTCCCCCACGCCAATGCCTCGGCATTCCTCTGCTGATACTCCACCATCAGACTCTCAGCCTTCCAACGCACCTCGATGCGGTGTGTGATGACGTTGCGCCGGAACTCGCCCTGCTCCCGGAGGTACTCCTCTATCTCATGACTCGTGGCCTTATGGCTGCGCGGACGGTCGGAGAGGTCACGCTTCATGCGCAGGGTGCCTGCCTCGTCAGCATGCTTGCTCCAGATGCTCCGCACCATAGCGGTGATTCCCTTGGCCCCGTCGCCATACGACGGATAGCGCCGTCGGGCCTCCTCGGCAGCCTCCTCCTCGGCGATGCCGTAGCGATTGACCTCGTAGAGCACCGTGCTGACGAAGCGGTTGAAGTGCCCCGCCCCGGGCTGCAATCCCTGTGAATGGGCATATGCCTCGGCGGACTCGAAGGCACGCTGCGTGGCCGTCTTGCTGGGACGACCTACGGGACGCCCGGTGGCGCAATGCGTGCGGCTGTTGCCATAGTTGAGCATCCCTTCGGTCAGGATTACGGTCATGGGCAGACCAGAAGGGGCAAGGAAGGCATCGGCGTCATGGCAGAGGATGCTCATGCGGTTGAGATCCTTGCACTGCGTATCGACCTTGAGGTCACGGAACAAAGGGTAGTCCTCGAACTGACGGCGGCACTCCTCCCAGATGGCGCTCCACAGCCACTTGCTGCGACGCTCTGCCTCGGGCGTGTCGAAGTGCAAATCAGTGAGTGGCATCTCGCCGCCGCTGTAATACTGCAGCACGTACGAGCAGACCACATGCAGCCCCTTACCGCTCGCCGAGCGGTAGTAGCCCAACACATACGAGCATGCCCGGAGGAACTCGCCGACGCGCATCATCTCCAACTCATCGACATGGTCGATGTCGAAGTAGATGAGCCCCGTCAGTTCACGGATGCTTCCCACCCTCCTGCCGGTCATCACTGCCGAAGGTACGAAGCATGGCATGCGACGCTTCTGCTCCTCCCCCGTCCGGTGCAGCACGGTCATTGCCTCGACCCGCTGGTCACTCCGGATGGTCTCGAACACCGCCTCCAGCGTCGAAGGCGTCCCCTTCGTCCCCATCACGCTGTCGAAGAGGGTGACGGGGAAGGTGGCGGGAGTCAATAGCTTATTGAACATATGATTCTGAAAATTAATGGGATTGCATTATCGCCGTCATGCCTTATGTGCCTTCTTCTTGTTGGCATTGCTGCGAATCTGAAGCAATTCCTCCATCGTGTAATATTTAGGCTCAGCAAAGATATGCCACACCTCCGAAGTATATCCCGATTGCTCAATTCGACGCCCGACATCTCTGCTACTTGCTCACGAGTCAGGTTCTTCTCTATTCTACGCTTACGGAAATCCACAGCCAAGCCCATTGCCACGTTGTCTGCATAGTCAGGTACAAATCCTTCCAATACAGACACCATATTATCAGTTTCGACCATATTTACAAAGATAAAAAATATATTATCTGTTGCAAATATACGCAAAGGATTTCTACACACCAATGATATACTTGCTATACTTCCACTTTGACAAACACCAGCAAAACAAAGCTGATAACGCAAAAGTAAGAATCGCACAAACCAAAATCTGGACTATTCCAGCCGACTCCTGCATCCATGACATCTTCCAAAGGAAATTGCGCATCACAAGAATATGGACAAGATAAATGCCAAACGACAATTTGGAAAGAGATGTAATAGTCTCTCTAAAATGTTCCAAATATGGAGCGATTCGCTCTGCCACTTTCCACCACAATACACATTGCAAAGCAACTGACATACTCAGATACCAAAACCAAGAATAGAAATCTACTTGCCAACGAAAACCGAAAGCCATGCATGGTAAAAAAACGGCGAAAACAAGAAACGCACACCAGAAACCGACAAGTTCATTCTTGTTAAGTTTATATCTGGACAAATAGGAGCCCAATATAAAATACCCCACATAACCATGGAAGTAATAAATCCACCCAGTATCACTTTCATCCAAATCAAATAGATTCTTGGCATACGGATAGCAGAGCGATAGAGCCCAAAGCAACAAATAAAATCTTACTTCTCTCCGAGAGGCCACCTCCAACCAACGAATTAGAATTGGAGCGAGCAGGTATAATCCCGCCAAAACATACATAAACCATAGGACTCCATTCTCCGTATTCCGAATTCCCAAAGATTGCAATAGCCATCCGACACTAGCCCAACAAACCGTAGGAATCAAGACCTTCGAGAATCTCCTTTGCAGAAACAACTTACTGCGAAAAGCGACACCCTCCTTTTTTCGAAGTAGTAATGCCCCGCTCACCAAAAAAAAAAGTCGTAACTGTCCAATTTTGACGTATACCTCATTTTGGCGACCGCCAGAGGCGATCG
>R14__coassemble_1722_pt1 | contig 10436 bp, 9 predicted proteins | sample R14__metabat2_high_PE_017 | metagenome-assembled genome bin R14 | reverse complement strand
CGAGGATGCAGAAGAATCCTGGTACAGCAACCAAAGCTGCAATCGAGTCAAATCGATTGCAGCTTTTTGCAATTTATAGGGTTCACGAAATCTTATGTTATCGGCTCAGCCAACCGAAAGTGTGGGTCCAGTTGATTCCTCTCATGGCATTTCGGGGTCGCGGAGCTTTTTTTGCGGCAGAATTTTAATTTTCTTGGCGATATTTTTGGCGATTTGGAATATAATGATTACCTTTGCGGCGCACTTTTCGAATAGTCGAAAACAAAACCATACAGAAGCGCAAAACCAACATCCCGATAAAACACATTCCAACATGAACCAATATATCGTCGCACTCGACCAGGGGACCACGAGCTCCCGCACCATCGTCTTCGACCGTGAGGGAGCCATTGTCTCCATTGCACAGAAGGAATTCACCCAGATCTTCCCCCAACCGGGTTGGGTCGAGCATAACCCGCGCGAAATCTGGTCCTCACAGGCATCCACCATCGTTGAAGCATTGGTCAATGGCAAGGTCGGCATCGACGACGTGGCAGCCATAGGCATCACCAATCAGCGCGAGACCACCATCGTGTGGGATGCAGAGACCGGCGAACCCGTCTATAATGCCATTGTCTGGCAGGATGGTCGCACGGCAGCCTTCTGCGGCCAGCCCGAGCTCCTGCAGCAAGAGGAGATGATCCGTCAGAAGACCGGACTCATACTCAATCCATACTTCAGCGCCACGAAAGTCCGATGGATACTTGACAACGTCGAGGGTGCCCGCGTTCGAGCCGAAGCGGGTAAACTGCGCTTCGGCACCGTCGACAGCTGGCTCATCTGGAACTTGACTGGTGGTCGGCTTCATGTGACCGATGTCTCGAATGCCAGCCGCACCCTCCTCTACAACATCCACACCCTCCAGTGGGACGACGAACTGCTCGCTCTGTTCGGCATCCCGCGCAGCATGATGCCCGAGGTGCATGCCTCCAGCGAAGTCTATGGCTATACCTCCACCGACCTCGTCAGCCGTGCCATTCCGATAGCTGGCATCGCCGGCGATCAGCAGGCAGCCCTGTTCGGACAGATGTGCACCGAGCCAGGCTCCGTCAAGAACACCTATGGCACCGGTTGCTTCCTGCTGATGAACACCGGTGACCGCGCCATCTATTCGCAGAACCGCCTCCTCACCACCATTGCCTGGCAGATAGCAGGCCAGGTGACCTATGCGCTCGAGGGCTCGATCTTCGTCGGCGGCAGTGTAGTGCAATGGCTGCGTGATGGGCTGGGCATCCTCAAGACCTCCCGCGAGGTCGAGACACTGGCGCTCAGCGTCGTGGACAACGGTGGCGTCTACTTCGTCCCCGCATTGACCGGATTGGGCGCCCCCTATTGGGATCCGGAGGCGAAGGGCACCATCACCGGACTGACCCGCGGCACCAAGCTCGGCCACATCGCCCGCGCGGCTGACGAGGGCATCGCCTTCCAGATCATGGACATCGTCGGTGCCATGCGTCGCGATGCGGGCATCGAACTGGGCGACCTGAAGGTCGATGGCGGAGCCAGTCGTGACAACTACCTCCTGCAGGTGCAGGCCGATGTCCTCGGCGCCCGCGTGATCCGTCCCACCGTCGTCGAGACTACAGCCAAGGGCGCCGCTTATCTGGCAGGCTTGGCAGTAGGCTTCTGGAAGAGCATTGATGAGATCAAGAAACAGTGGGCAGTCGATCGTGTATTCACTCCGACGAGTGACGTGGAGGCCGTGCAGCGCCTCCGTGCCGGATGGGCCGATGCCATCAGCAGGGCATTGTCGATGCGTCCGTCTGCAGTCGGTCAATAACTGTTGTCGCGTCCGTCTGTAGTTGATCAATAATAGTAATCAAGAAATATGAAGAAGAAAATCCTATCAGTTATCCTCCTTATCGTCATAGCCCTCGCCATGATCTGCACCTGTCCCGGCGAGAAGCAGCATCATGCCGTCATGCAGCCGGTCATGGCTCGTGTGGCAAGTCAAGTGACCCAGCAGAAGACCACCGGCCTCACCAGCGTGCTCAAGAAGTTCGGTCTGGGCAATGAGGAGAAGATACAGAAGAACCATGAACGTCTCGGCAAGACCATGGCACCTGCCCTGGTCAAGATGATCAAGGTGCACGACTACTGTCTCTTCAGCATCGGCAAGCTCACCTACGAAGGCACCACCTATCCCGTCTCGTTCGGTCTCTTCGGCCACGTCTTCGCCCTGCCGCTCGACAAGATTGTCAAGGCAATGTCCGAAGGCGGCAATCCGAAGAAGTCAGTTCCCGAAGAATGACGACCTCACCACCTCATAACCTCCTAACCTCACAACTTCAATGAGACCTACCCTTTCCTTAATCGCCCTCAGCGCCCTCTTCACCGCCTCCCTTTCGGCACAGACCGACAGCAACGACAAGGTGGCATTCCTCTTCACCTACTTCACCGGCAATGCGCCCCAACAGGAGCAGATCTGCTTCGCCCTCTCGGACGATGGCTACCAGTACACGCTGCTCAATCAGGGCCTACCCGTCATCAAGAGCGACAGCATCGCCCTCACCCAGTGCGTGCGCGACCCCCACATCCTGCGCGCCGAGGATGGCAAGACCTTCTACATGGTGGTGACAGACATGAAGTCGGACCTCGGCTGGTCGTCCAACCGCGGTATCGTCCTGATGAAGTCCGATGACCTCATTCATTGGACCCATTCCACGGTCAACTTTCCCACCAAATACCCCACGACCTGGAAGAACGTGACCCGCGTCTGGGCACCCGAGACCATCTATGACAAGAAGGCGGGCAAGTACATGGTCTTCTACTCCCTCCTGACCAACGACGGCCGTTGCCGCTACGACAAGATCTACTACTCGTACGTCAATGACGACTTCACCGACCTGGAGGGCGAGCCCACCTACCTCTTCGACAGCGGTTCGGCCACCATCGACGGCGACATCGTCTATGATGATGCCGACCAGCTCTACCATCTCTTCTACAAGAGCGAGGCACACGGCGGCATCTTCCAGGCGACAGCCAAGAGCCTCACCGCAGAAACTGGACAGCCTCTGGGCAGTCAGTGGACCCTGCTGCCTGACCACGTCGAGGTCGAGAAGAAGGCAGTGGAGGGCGTAGGCGTCTGCCGCAGCCTCGATGGCAAGTCATGGATTGTGATGTACGACTGCTACAGCGACGGTCACTATCAGTTCTGCCGTTCGAAGGACCTGAAGAATTTCGAGTGGGTTGCCAATACCAGGACCTCGGGCCAGTTCACCCCCCGTCATGGCACCATCCTGCCCATCACCCAGGCTGAGAAGGATCGCCTCCTTGCCGAGTGGGGACAGGGCCAGAACCCCATCCTGCCCGGCTTCCACGCCGATCCCGAAGTGCTCTACAGCCACTTGACTGGCAAGTATTACATCTACTCCACCACCGACGGAACCCCCGGCTGGGGCGGACATGACTTCAGCGTCTTCTCGAGCACCGACCTGCAGACCTGGACCGACGAGGGCAAGATGCTCGACGTGAAGGGCGATCAGGTCAAGTGGGCGACGGGCAATGCCTGGGCGCCCGCCATCATCGAGCGTAAGGTCGGCAAGGGCGCCTACAAGTACTACTTCTACTTCTCGGCGCACGACCCCATCAGCAACCGCAAGGCCATCGGCTGTGCCGTGAGCGATAGCCCCACCGGACCCTTCGTCGACTGCGGTCACCCCATCATCACCGATGCCGACCGTCCTGAGCGACTGCGTGGCGGACAGGCCATCGATGTGGACGTCTTCCAGGATCCGCGTTCCGGTCGCTACTACCTCTATTGGGGCAACAGCTTCATGGCTGGAGCTGAGCTCAATGACGACATGATCAGCATCAAGCCCGAGACCAAGGTCAACCTCACGCCACAAGGCGGTACCCTCGCCGACTACGCCTACCGAGAGGGTACCTACGTCTTCTATCGCAAGGGGCTCTACTACTTCCTCTGGTCGGTCGACGACACGGGTGCCGACAACTACCACGTCGCCTACGGCACCTCCCGTTCGCCCCTTGGTCCCATCGAGGTGGCCGAGCAGCCCATCATCCTGCAGCAGGATCCCGAACACCGCATCTACGGCACGGCGCACAACTCCGTGCTCCAACTCCCCGGCACCGACGAGTGGCGCATCGTCTATCATCGCATCAACCTCAACTTCCGCGAGCCAGCACTCATCCCCGGCGTGCATCGTCAGGTCTGCATTGACCCAATGACCTTCGACCGCAAGGGACGCATCATCCCTGTCAAGCCCACGTGGTAATCTTCCAATCCCCCCAAAAAATGACCCTCAACGAATATCAAGCCGGAGCACGACGCACCGCCATCTATCCCGCCTCACGCGCCATCATCTATCCGACCCTCGGCCTCACGGGCGAGGCAGGCGAGGTGGCTGACAAGGTGAAGAAGGTGATCCGTGACAACAACGACGAGTTCAACGACGAGCGTCGCCATCAGATTGCCCTCGAACTGGGCGACGTCATGTGGTACGCCGCCTCCCTGGCGCACGACCTGGGCTATTCCCTCGAAGAGATTTGCCAGATGAACCTCGACAAGCTCGCCTCGCGCATGCAGCGCGACCAGATTCACGGTTCAGGAGACGAACGTTGACGCACCCTTCCAATAGGTAATCATCCCCTCATGTTAGAGAAGTTCCGTCCCTCGCGTCTGCCCCTGTTGGCACGCATCCTCATCGCCATCCTCCTGGGCATCCTCCTCGGTGGCATCCTGCCCGAAGGGATCATTCGTGGGTTCAACACGTTCAATGTCCTCTTCGACCAGTTCCTCAAGTTCCTCATCCCGCTCATCATCGTCGGCCTGGTGACCTCCGCCATCGCCGAGGTGGGACGGGGAGCCGGGCGCATGCTCGTCATCACGGCAGCCATTGCCTATGGCGCCACGGTCCTTTCGGGGCTCTTCTCCTACGGATGCAGCACGTGGCTGTTCCCCTACTTCATCCATGAGGGGCAGTTCCTCGAGACAGCCGAGGGCGCCCGCTTCCCTGCCTACTTCACTATCGAGATTCCGCCCATCATGGGAGTGATGACGGCGCTGGTCACCTCCTTCCTGATGGGTCTCGGCATCGCCGCCTTCGGTGCTCAGACGCTCCGCAGCGGTTTCGATGAGTTCAAAGCCATCGTCACCCATGCCATCGGCAAGGTCATCATCCCGCTGCTGCCCATCTACATCTTCGGCCTCTTCCTGGACATCACCGCCTCCGGACAGGTCGGTGCTGTGCTGGGCTCGTTCCTGCAGGTCATCGTCATCATCTTCCTGCTCACCGCCCTGCTGCTGGTGATGCAGTATTGCGTGGCAGGACTCGTCAGCCGGCGCAATCCCTTCCGCCTCCTTGCTCGGATGATGCCCGCCTACTTCACAGCTCTGGGCACCTCGTCGTCGGCAGCCACCATCCCCGTCACCTTGCAGCAGACGCTGCGCAACGGTGTGTCGGAGGAGGTGGCAGGCTTCGTCATTCCGCTCTGCGCCACCATCCACCTGTCGGGCTCCACGCTCAAGATCGTCGCCTGCGCCATTGCCATCATGATGATGCAGGGCATTCCCTTCGACTTCCCGCTCATGCTGGGCTTCATCCTGATGCTCGGCATCACGATGGTGGCAGCTCCCGGCGTGCCTGGTGGCGCCATCATGGCGGCGCTCGGCATCCTCGACAGCATCCTGGGCTTCACGCCCGAGCAGCAGGCAATGATGATCACCCTCTACGTCGCCATGGACTCGTTCGGCACTGCCTGCAATGTGACGGGCGACGGCGCCATCGCCATCATCATTGATCGTATACGCAACAAACAGTCCCAGTCATGAGTAATCCCACCCATGTCGACCCGAAGCCCAGAATCGTCTTTCTAGACTTGCTCTGAGTCTTCGCCTGCCTGATAACCTCATGACCTCACAACCTCAAGACCTCACAACCTCAAGACCTCACAACCTCAACCTGAGCACTTGCGAAAGTTGAGCCAATAGCCTTATGAAATCCATCACCGAAATCTTCCGTATCGGCTTCGGCCCATCCAGCAGCCACACCATGGGGCCGCGCCATGCAGCTGAGCTGTTCCTCGGTCGCCATCCCGAAGCCTCCTCCTTCGAGGTGACCCTTTATGGCAGCCTCGCCGCCACCGGCCGCGGCCACCTCACCGACCGCGCCATCATGGACGTGCTGCCGGGCGTCCGTATCGTGTGGGAGCCACAGACCTTCCTGCCCTTTCATCCCAATGGTATGACCTTCCGCAGCCTTGACACCGCAGGACAGGTCACCGACACTTGGACTGTCTATAGCATCGGCGGTGGTGCCCTCGCCGAGGAGGGCGCGGACAGCATCGAGACGCCCGACGTCTATGGCATGAACACGATGACCGACATCCTGCGCTATTGCGAACGCACCGGCAGGAGCTATTGGGAATATGTCGAGGAGTGTGAAGGCAAGCCGATCTGGGACTACCTCAGCGAGGTCTGGGCGGTGATGCGCCAGGCCGTCGAGCGAGGCATCGATGCCGAGGGCGTGCTGCCTGGCCCGTTGGGACTGCGACGCAAGGCAGCCACCTACTACGTCCGTGCCACGGGTTATAAGGACAATCTGCGCACACGTGGCCTCGTCTTTGCCTATGCCCTCGCCGTCAGTGAGGAGAATGCTTCGGGCGGCCGCATCGTCACGGCGCCCACGTGCGGCAGCTGTGGCGTCCTGCCCGGCGTGCTCTACCACCTCTGGAAGAGCCGCGATTTCAGCGAGCAGCGCATCCTCCATGCCCTTGCCACGGCGGGCCTCGTAGGCAATGTGGTGAAGCAGAATGCCTCCATCAGTGGCGCCGACGTGGGCTGTCAGGGCGAGGTGGGCGTGGCATGTGCCATGGCTGCCGCTGCTGCCAACCAGCTCTTCGGCGGCAGTCCCGCGCAGATCGAGTATGCCGCCGAGATGGGCCTCGAGCACCATCTGGGCATGACGTGCGATCCCGTCTGCGGTCTGGTGCAGATACCCTGTATCGAGCGCAATGCCTATGCCGCGGCCCGTGCACTCGACTCCAACATCTACGCCACCTTCTCCGACGGTGTGCATCGCGTCTCGTTCGACAAGGTGGTGGCAGTCATGAAGCAGACGGGCCATGACCTCCCCTCGCTCTACAAGGAGACGGCACAGGGCGGCCTCGCCAAGGACTATGCGCAGATGGAGACGCACTGAGACCTCCTCGACCGATAAATACAGACCCAATGCTACAACGACTCTTCGGCTTTGACCCTGCGACAATGTCGCGGCGCAAGGAAGTGATCGGCGGCATCACCACCTTCCTCACCATGGCCTATATCCTCGCCGTCAATCCCAGCATCCTCGCTGCCGCCGGCATGGATGCAGGTGCCGTCTTCACCAGCACCTGCCTCTCGGCGGTCATCGCCACACTGGTGATGGCGCTCTATGCCCGTCTGCCCTTCGCTTTGGCACCAGGCATGGGGCTTAATGCCTTCTTCGCCTACACCATCGTCCTGACCATGGGTTACAGTTGGCAGTTCGCCCTCACCGCCGTCTTCCTCGAGGGACTCATCTTCGTCCTGCTCACCATCACCGGCCTCCGGCAGAAGATCGTCGAGGCAATGCCACTCATCCTGCGTCGCTCCATCTCGCCCGGCATCGGTCTCTTCATCGCCCTCATCGGTCTCAAGAATGCAGGCATCGTGGTGAGCAACGACTCCACGCTCGTCTCGATGGGCTCGCTGAAGGATCCTGCCGTGCTGCTCTCGCTCTTCGGCCTGCTGCTCAGTTCTGTGCTCTTGATACGCCGTGTCACGGGCGCCCTGCTCATTGGCATCCTCGCCACCACCGTGCTGGGCATCCCGCTGGGTGTGACGCATCTCAGCGGCGTCGTGTCCGTGCCTCCGTCGATAGCTCCCATTGCCCTGCAGTTCGACTGGCATGGCATCATCTCGCTCGATATGGCCATCTGCGTGATGACCTTCCTCTTCATCGACATGTTCGACACCATCGGCACCCTCATCGGTGTCTCCAACCGAGCCGGAATGGTCGATGAGGAGGGCAACATCCCCCGCCTGGGTCGTGCCTTCATGGCAGATGCCATCGGCACGACGCTGGGTGCCTGCCTGGGCACCTCCACCGTCACTACCTACGTCGAGAGTGCCAGTGGCGTGGAGGCGGGCGGCCGTTCGGGACTGACGTCGGCCACGGCGGCGCTCTGCTTCGCTCTGGCGCTGCTCTTCGCGCCCTTCTTCCTCGGCATTCCAGCACAGGCCACGGCTCCCACGCTCATCCTGGTGGGCGCCATGATGATGGCCGACATCCGCAAGGTGGACTTCCGTCGCTATCTCACCGCCATCCCCTGTTTCTTCTGCATCATCCTGATGCCGATGACCTACAGCATCTCCGACGGCATCCTGGTGGGCGTCATCTCGTACGTCCTGCTGCATCTCTGCACCGGTCAGCTCCATGAGGAGGATCGGCGCAACGATGTCACTTCCGGCACCATCATCCTGGCTGTGCTCTTTGTCCTCCGCTACGCCTTCCTGTGACATTGTCCTATTAGGATTCAATCTCCCTGTTTTTTGACTCCTAACTGATACCTCACAACTAATAACTCTGCATGCAATGCAGCCTCATCCCATTGACACGGCTCTCCATATTGCCACCGCATCCCATGCGGGTCAGCTCGACCGCGACGGCTACCCCGTCATCCTCCATCCGCTCACCGTGGGGCTGATGGGCCATACTGACGAAGAGAAGATGGCTGGCTTCTTGCACGACGTCGTGGAGGATACCACCTGCACCTTCGACCAGCTCCTTGAGCAGGGCATCCCCATCGGCGTAGTGAACGCCCTGCGCCTGCTCACCCATGAGCCGGGCATTGACTACTACGACTACGTGCAGCGCATCATCGACTCGGGCAATCCCATAGCCCTGCAGGTCAAGTACAATGACCTGCAGCACAACTTCGCCCGCGGCAAGGCACACCCCGACCTGCAGCAGAAGCACGGCAGGGCGCTCCAGATGGTACGCGAGGCCATCGAGCGCTGTTCGCAGGTGACACGCTATAAGGCCCCTGCCGACGACTCAGGACTGGAGGCGGGCATCTTCGCCTGTGGCTGCTTCTGGGGTACGCAGCATCAGTTCGATCAGCAACCAGGCGTGGTGCGTACGCTGGCAGGCTATACGGGCGGGCCGGAGGAATGCCCCTCCTATGCCGACGTGCGCGACCACCGTACCCATCACGTCGAGGCGGTCATCGTGGAGTATGACCCGCGACAGACCAGCTACGAGGCGCTCTGCAAGTTCTTCTTCGAGATACACGACCCCGCACAGACCGATGGCGTCGGCCCCGACCTCGGTCCGCAGTATCGCAGCTGCATCTTCTGTCGTGACGAAGCACAGCGCCGTACGGCTGAGCGAATCGTCCAACTGCTGCGTGACCGGGGCGACGAGGTCAATACCTTGCTCCTGCCCGAAGAGCCATTCTATATCGGCGAGGAGTATCACCAGCATTATTACGCCAAGACCGGAGGTGAGCCTTATTGCCATCTGCGCGTCCGGAAGTTCTGAACTATGACCTTAGAGATACAGACCCATGGCGAGGTCCAGCATGTGGATCTCGACCCCCTTGCCCAGCGTTATGCAGGTGTCGTCCGCATCGGGCAGATGTGCCCTCGAGTGTGGAACACCATCGCCATCGACGACCCCTCGGTCGATCCCTTCCAGTGCCAGCTCATCGGCACCGCGGGCAGTCCCTGGCGCATCGCCAATGGCCAGAACCGCACTGAATGCCCCAAGGGGTTGCTCAGCTCGAAGCAGATTCCATGCAACAGCTGCATGGGTCGCTGTGTGAACCTCCGTCCCGGTCGTCCACGTTACTTCCAGCACGATCCTGCCACCTCCACGATGCTCAATGGCGTCCCCATCGCCCCGTACGGAGCCGAGCTCCATCCTGGCGATGTGCTGACAATGGGCGATGTCGTGGTGAAAGTCGTTTAGAGTAGAGAATGGATGCTTCGCCATGGCTCGTTTTTGAACGCGATTGGACGTCTTTCTGCCGCAGATCGCCTGATATCGGATAAGGTAAGGCTTGCTACGGTAGTGGAAAGCAGCATTTGCGCCCAGATGCTGCTCTAGACGCTGTCGGAAAGCAGCATTTGCGCCCAGATGCTGCTCGGGACACAGACAGGAAGCATCATCTGCGCCCAGATGCTGCTCGGGACATTGGCGGGAAGCATCATCTGCGCCCAGATGCTGCTCGGGACGCTGACAGGAAGCATCATTTGCGCCCAGATGCTGCTCGGGACGCTGGCAGAAAGCAGCATTTGCGCCTGGATACTGCCCGGCACACTGGCAGGAAGCAGCATTTGCGCCTAAATGTTGCTCGGGACACTGTCGGAAAGCAGCATCTGCGCCCAGATACTGCTCGGAATACTGTCGGAAAGC
>R14__coassemble_1688_pt1 | contig 10572 bp, 6 predicted proteins | sample R14__metabat2_high_PE_017 | metagenome-assembled genome bin R14 | reverse complement strand
CTTGCGGATGTCCTCCTCGGTGAGGGCGCTGAAGTTGACGATCTCGTCGATGCGGTTCAGGAACTCGCGGCGGATGGGCTGCATCGGGCGGCCTTCGGCAGTGAGGATAGGCTCCTGACCGAAGAGCTGTGGCTCGCGGAGGTTCGACGTCATGATGATGATGGTGTTCTTGAAGTTGACGTTGCGTCCCTTGCCATCGGTCATGTGTCCCTCGTCGAGCACCTGGAGCAGCGTGTTGAAGACGTCGGGATGAGCCTTCTCGATCTCGTCGAACAGCACCACGGAGTAGGGCTTGCGACGCACAGCCTCGGTCAGCTGGCCGCCCTCCTCGTAGCCTACATATCCGGGAGGCGCGCCGAACAGGCGGGTTACGGCGAACTTCTCCTGGTACTCCGACATGTCGATGCGGGTCACCATCCTCTCGTCGTCGAAGAGGAAGTCTGCCAGCGCCTTGGCCAGCTCGGTCTTGCCCACACCCGTCTGTCCCAGGAAGAGGAACGAGCCGATGGGGCGGTTTGGGTCGGAGAGACCGGCACGGTTGCGTCGGATGGCGTTAGCGACAGCCTCGATGGCATTGTTCTGACCCACCACGCGCTTGTGGAGTTCCTCCTCGAGGTTCATCAGCTTGTCGCGCTCGGAGGTCATCATCTTGTTGACGGGGATACCCGTCCAGCGGCTTACCACTTCGGCTACATCCTCGGCGGTAATCTCCTCGCGGATCAAGAGACCCCCTCGGTCCCCCTTAAAGGGGGAAGAAGGATCGTTGCTGGCTTCGGCCTGCTTGTGCAGGTCGCTCGATATCTGCTCGTTCTGGCGTTCCAGGGTAGGGATGGTCTCGTAGGTGATCTTTGCCACGCGGCCATAGTCGCCCTGCTGCTTGGCCTGTTCGGCCTGGAAGCGCAGTTGTTCGATCTGCTCCTTGTTGCGCTGGATGACGTCGATGAGCGACTTCTCATGCTGCCACTGTTCGTTCAGCTTCTTCTCTTCGGACTTCAGCTTCGATATCTGCTCATTGATGTTCGATATCTTCGCCTCGTCCTTCTCCCACTTGATAGCCTCACGCTCGATCTCGAGCTGCATGATCTGGCGATGGATTTCGTCCAATGCCTGCGGTTCGGAGTCGCGCTCCATGCGCAGCTTGGCGCTTGCCTCATCGATGAGGTCGATGGCCTTGTCGGGCAGGAAGCGGTCGGTGATGTAGCGGGTCGAGAGCTTCACCGCCTGGATCACCGCCTCGTCCTTGATGCGGATGTGGTGGTGGTTCTCGTAGCGCTCCTTCAGACCACGCAGAATGGCGATGGCAGCCGTCTCGTCGGGCTCATCGACCATCACCTTCTGGAAGCGGCGTTCCAGCGCCTTGTCGGTCTCGAAGTACTTCTGGTACTCGTCCAGAGTCGTGGCGCCCACGCAGCGCAGTTCGCCGCGCGCCAGGGCCGGCTTCAGGATGTTGGCTGCATCCATCGAGCCTTGGCCGCCGCCGGCACCCACCAGCGTGTGGATCTCGTCGATGAAGAGGATCACGTCATTCTCGGTCGAGGCGTCGTCATTGGCCTCCTGCACCTCCTTGATGACGCTCTTCAGTCGCTCCTCGAACTCGCCCTTGTACGAAGCGCCTGCGATGAGCGCGCCCATGTCGAGCGAGTAGATTTGCTTCTTCTTGAGGTTCTCGGGCACGTCACCGCGTACGATACGCTGAGCCAAGCCCTCAGCGATGGCGGTCTTGCCAGTGCCCGGCTGGCCGATCAGCACGGGATTGTTCTTCGTTCGGCGTGACAGAATCTGCAGCACGCGGCGTATCTCCTCGTCACGGCCGATGACCGGGTCGAGCTTGCCTTGCTGAGCTAGCTTGCAGAGGTTCTGGGCATACTTGTCCAGTGCCTTCTCGCCCTGTTGCTGGGCGTTCGGATAGTTCATGTTTGTTGCCATATTCTATAATATTTTAAGATTGTTGATGCGTTATCATTCGATGGCATGGATGCCACCTGCATGAGAGGTTGCAATCCCTGTGCCATTGCCAAAATGTCCGCTTCGGTGTGCCAAAACCTGACTCATTTGCACAAAATTTGTCCAAAATCGCTCCTTTTGTCTCTATTTTGTACCGCTGTATTCATATTTTTCGTAACTTTGCCGCGCATTATAATATAAGAATATGAGCAAACGATTCCTTCTGCTGACATTGTCACTGATTCTGGTAGGCGCCATGGCACGCCTTCAGGCGCAGTCGTTCGACCAGTACTTCCTCGATGCCACCCTGCGCCTCGACTACATCATGGCGGGCAATGCGCAGGAGCAGCACATCTACCTCGAGCACCTCTACCGGCAGGAGCGTTGGGCAGGGCGTCGCAGCCGCCTCGCCGAGCAGTTCCTCGCAGGCAATGGCCAGCTCACCGTGCGCGACCATGCCTCCCAACAGGTCATCTATGTCTGGACCTTCTCGACCCTCTTCCAGGAGTGGCTGCAATATGACGAGGCGAAGCAACTGAGCCGTGCCTTCGAGGCGAGCTACAACATCCCCTATCCCAAGGCTCCCGTCGACGTCACCCTCTCGCTCACCGACAGTCACAACCGTCCCGTCACCTCCCTCACGCATACCGTCGATCCTGCTGACATCCTCATCCGTCCCCTCGGAGATCCTGGCATCCCATTCCATTACGTCTGGCGTGGGCATCCAGCTCAACCAAACGACCCGACAACACAGCAGCACAACAACGCGACCCGCGCGTCCCGCGACTATCATCCCACCCCCTACGATCCGATGGCGGACGTCAACCTCACCGACTGCATTGACCTCGCCATCCTTGCCGAGGGCTACACCGAGCAGCAGATGGGCAAGTTCTACGCCGACTGCGAGCGAGCTGTCGAGGCGCTCTTTGCCTGGGAGCCTTTCGCCAGCCTGAAGGAGCGCTTCAACGTCGTCGCCGTTGCCGCCCCCAGCCGTGATGGCGGTCCGTCGGTGCCCCATCACAACATCTGGAGCAACACGGCAGCCCATACCCACTACGACACCTTCTACAGCGACCGCTACCTCACCTCGCAGGACATGCATCGCATCTACGACCTCCTCGCCGGCGTTCCCTTCGAGCACATCATGGTGCTGGTCAACAGCGACACCTATGGTGGCGGTGGCATCTACAATCAGGTCACCTTTGCCACCAGCGACCATCCCACGTTCCGCGAGGTCTTCGTCCACGAGTTCGGTCACGAGTATGGCGGCCTCGGCGACGAATATGCCTACGACGACATGGACACCGAGTGGTATCCGTCCGACACCGAGCCCTGGGAACCCAATCTCACCACGCTCCACGACTTTGCCTCCAAGTGGCAGGATCTCCTCCCCGAGGGCACGCCCATCCCCACTCCCCTCGACCCCTCTGTCCCTGACTACCGCACTTCGCGCGATGACCCCGATGCCATGGAGCTCATCAATGCCTGCACGCAGCGTGTGGGCGTCTTCGAGGGCGCCGGCTATCAGTCACGCGGCTGCTATCGTCCCGCACAGGAGTGCCGCATGAAGATCAATGATGTCAAGGATTTCTGTCCCGTCTGTGCGCGTGCCATCCGTCGCATCACCGACTTCTATACAGCCAAATAACAGAACAATAAAACAACAAAATAACAAAGCAACAAAATAACAAAGCAACCAAGCAACGTTGCACCACAACTATGAAACAGAATCTCGAGACCATCTGCGTCCACGGCGGATGGAAACCCACCAAGGGTGAGCCACAGCAGCTCCCCATCTATCAGTCCACCACATTCAAGTACGACACCTCCGACCAGATGGCGCGCCTCTTCGACCTGAAGGACTCCGGCTATTTCTACACCCGTCTGGCCAACCCCACCAACGATGCTGTCGCCAAGAAGATTGCAGCCCTCGAGGGCGGCGTGGGCTGTGTGCTCACCTCCAGCGGACAGGCAGCCAACTTCTACGCAGTCTTCAACATCTGCGAGGCAGGCGGTCACTTCATCACCTCCAACAGCATCTACGGCGGCACCTTCAACCTCTTCGGCGTCACCATGAAGAAGCTCGGCATCGAGGTCACCTACATCGATCCTGACTGGTCCGACGAGAAGATCGAGGCCTGCTTCAAGGAGAACACCCGCTGCTTCTTCGGTGAGACCATCTCCAATCCCGGTGGCAACGTCTTCGACATCGAGCGCTTCGCCAAGATGGCACATCGCCACGGCGTGCCGCTCATCGTCGATAACACCTTCGCCACCCCCATCAACTGCCGTCCCTTCGAGTGGGGCTGCGACATCGTCACCCACTCCACCACCAAGTACATGGACGGACACGCCACGCAGGTAGGCGGTGCCGTCGTCGACAGTGGCAACTTCGACTGGGAGAAGTATGCCGACAAGTTCCCCGGCCTCACCACTCCCGATGAGTCGTACCATGGTCTGACCTACACCAAGGCCTTCGGCAAGATGGCGTATTGCACCAAGCTCGTCAGCCAGCTGATGCGCGACCTCGGTTCCATCCCCGCTCCCCAGAACTCCTTCCTGCTCAACCTCGGCCTCGAGACCCTCGCCCTGCGTATGCGCCAGCATTGCGCCAATGCCCTCGCCGTGGCTCAGTGGCTCGAGAAGAACCCCAAGGTAGGCTGGGTCAACTACGCAACGCTGCCTTCGAGCAAGTATCATGCCCTGCAGCAGAAGTACATGCCTAATGGCACCTGCGGCGTCATCGCCTTTGGTCTGAAGGGCTCTCGCGAGGAGGCCATTAAGTTCATGGACAACCTGGAGTTCATCTCCATCGTCACCCACGTCGCCGATGCCCGCACCTGCGTGCTCCATCCCGCTTCGCACACCCATCGCCAGATGTCCGAGGAGCAGCTCCGCGAGGCAGGCGTGGCCCCCGACCTGGTGCGCCTCAGTGTCGGCATCGAGAATGTCGAGGACATCATTGCCGACCTCGAGCAGGCCATGGCCAAGATGTAATCTTCCCGCATGAACCGTATCTTCTCCCTCATAGCCACCTTCATCGTTGCCCCCGTCCTCGTCGCCCAGTCCATCCAGCCGGGCGACGTCGACTGGGGGAGGCTTGGGGCGTCGTACATCTACCCGCTCCAGCAGTGGCATCCGGGCGATCAACGCACCACCGACGACAACTTCTTCATCAGCCGTGTCCGTCCGCATGAGCGCATCCGCAACGTCGCCACGCAGGTCGACTCGCTGATGCCTGAGCGCCGTCTGCTCTACTGGGTGCCCTGCGGCACGCTCAGTTCCGACACCGACCCCTACGGACAGTCACTCCCCCAGATTGTTCTGCCCAATGGCAGCTATGACGGCGACGTCTTCTCGATGTGGCCCTACGTCACCCATTGGGGCGTCTGGACCGCCCCGTGGATGCGTATGCCTGCTAATCTGGCTGACGTCGCCCACCGCAATGGCGTACCCGTCTCGTGCACGGCGCCCATCCCCAATGGCGGACTGTCGGCAAACTGGAGCCGTGCCCTCACGCAGCTCTACGAGATGGACTCGCTCCGCCTCGCCCAACTCTTCAGCTGGTACGGCATCGATGGCATCGGCTACAACTCCGAGTTCTCCTCCTCGCAGGAGAAGATGGACAGCATCAACACCTTCAACGAGCGCCTCCACCGCTCCATGCACACCCTGACGGACGATGGCAGGGAGCGCAATCCCCTCTTCGAAATCATCTGGTACGACGGCTGCACCTCGAACGGAAAGATCCAGTACTACAACGGCCTCTGGACCTACAACAAGCCGATGTTCGGCGACTCGGCGCACCATCGCACCTCCTTCTTCATCAACTACAACTGGAACAAGCAGAGCCTCCTCGACCGCAGTCTCGAGGAGGCGACCTCGATGGGCCGCTCCACCTATGACCTCTACATGGGCTTCAACATGCAGGGCGCCGAGCCCAAGCTCATCGTCTCGACCAGCAAACGCTGGCCCTGGCTCCAGAAGTATCCGCAGTTCAGCATCGGCCTCTGGGGTGCCCACAGCGAGAGCATGATGTGGGAGAGCCGTGACGAGCTCGGAGCCTCGCCCCAGGACTGCCAGCGCACCTATCTGCTGCGTCAGGAGCGATGGTTCACGGGCGGCACGCGCAATCCTGTCTCCTCGCCCGCCATCTCCAACTCCATGCGTTACGATGCCCACAACTATCAGTTCATGGGTATGTCGCGCCTCCTCTATGCCCGCTCGCCTCTCGGCTGGGACGTTCACGAGGAGCCCTTCATCACCTACTTCAATCTGGGCAACGGCACCTACTTCAACTACCAGGGCCTTCGTCAGCATTCGCAGGAGTGGAGCAACATCGGCGTGCAGGACCTCTTGCCCACGTGGCGCTTCTGGTTCTCGACCGACTGGCTCGGCCGTGATGCCACGACCGCTCAGGTCGGCCTCGATGCCGAGTTCACCTGGGCCGATGCCTACCTTGGCGGCAGTTGCCTGCGCCTCTGCGCTGCCTCCCTCTCCGAGAGCTATCATCCAACCGGCGAGGGAGAAAGCCTGCTCCCTGCAGAGAGTTCTTACCTGCACCTCTTCAAGACCGATTTCTCGGTCACTCCTGACGATCTCCTCACCCTCCGTCTGAAGCATCGCAGTGGCTCTGCCCGCCTCTCCGTCGTCGCCTCGCTGGTCGGTTCGGAGGACCAGCCCTTCACCCTTGCCACCATCGACCTCGACACCTGCAGCTATACCCGCTGGACCACCCTCCAGACACCATTGCCGGAGGGTCGCCTCGCCCTCCTCGCCCTTCGCATCGAGGACGCCACTGCCGACCTCGACCTCGGTCTCGGCGAGCTTAGCCTTCGTCCCTCGTCGGCTATGCCTACCCCACAGGCACCCACCGGTCTCTCTGCCACACTGCTGCGTGCAGGTCGGCATGGCATCGATGCCAAGCTTCTCTGGACGATGTCCAACAGTGTCGAGCCCGCCCGCGTCTGCTACAACCTCGATGTCAATACCGCCTATTATAAGATGTATGCACAGGTAGGCGATGCTGACCCCGTCCTGATGGGCATCACCACCAGTTGGGCAGGCATCGTCTACAGTTGTCCTGCCAGCGACAGCAGCCAGTCCGTCCGCTTCGGTGTCAGTGCCGTCAGCCTCGACCATCAGACCGAGTCGGCCATCACCTGGAGCCCCATGCTCCCTGTCGGCGATGTCTGGCAGGAGGAGGCTGACGATACCGTCCGACCAGAGGAACTCCCCGCCCAGTATGGCTGTGCACCCCAGATTCTGGAGCTACAGACCGAGGGCGAAGCCATCTTCACTGACGAAGCCCCGGCCCGTCTCACCCTCCGTTACAGCGGCGCCCCTGCCGATGGCAGCGTCCATGCCGGTGTGCGCCTTGATGAGATAGGCTACGGCGTACTCGCCTCCGACACGCTCGTCGGACTCGCTGAACCTCGCAGCTTCAGCGTCGAGGCATGGGTGCGCCCCGACCATTACTGGAAGCAGACCCACCTCCTCAGCGTCCGCGACAAGACCGACTCCTGGTTCGCCAACGAATGCGGCTTCTTCTGGCACTTCATCGACGCCGAGGGTCACTCCCAGCAGATGGCATTCCGCGACGAGTGGGGCGCCTCGGTCATCGTCCCCGTGCCCGACACCTTCTGCGTCCCTGCCCAGCGCTGGAGCCACCTGCGTTACGACTTCGACTACGATGCGCAGGCCAATAAGTGGCAACTCAGCCTCTGGCTCAACGATACGCTGCAGTGCCAGTCCGGTCGCCTCGCGTCGCTCTATCCCTGGCGCCCCGGCAACGTCATCAGCTTCGGCGGACATCAGTACACTCACGGCGGCATCGATGGCATCATCGACGGCTTCCAGCTTACGGTCGAAGGTGAACCCGTCATCCGTCAGGCACAGCGTTTCTATTACGACTCGGGCGAAGGCGAGGGGGTAGGCGTCCTTACCTGGATGGAGTCCGAGCCTGCTCCCGGCTGTCCGTGGATCACTGCCTCAGAGGAAGAGCTCTACTGCGTCGTCACCGAGCCACAGTGGGACGTTCCCGGTGCCGTCATTGACCATCAGTCCGGCTCAGATGAGGCGGGCGAGGCGCAGGTCACGTTCTCCCGTCCTGGCGAATATCAGGCGCGTCTCACTCTTCGCAATGGTTACGGCACTTCCGTCCGTGACTATCCGCTCATCGTCATTGACCCGCTGCCCGAGGCTATCGAGCAGGTCACGCCTTCGCGTTCCACCTCCTCCACTTCCTGTCTCTACGACCTTTGGGGCCGCCGAATCCAGCATCCACTGCCCGGTCAAATCTATCTCAGGCGATAGGAAGTCATTCAACTAGAAACGCAGAAAATATTGAAACTCATCTATGTCCGCAGCAAATGTTTGTGTGAGATTCATGTTCAAAAAGAAATGGCAGCAAATATGCGTGTGCCATACCAATCCCGGATTCAGCAGAAGTTTCTATAATTTCTGAGTTTCTAGTTAAGCAAAAATCATAGTTCCAGTTCGCAGTAGCATGTCTTTGCCCGAATCTTCTGCCTTTTCTGCCTCCTGGCTCAATCTTGAGCACCTCGCACAGAGCACTCCCGAGTGTGAGTGGCATCCCCTGCGCCCCTTCCTTCCCGAAGGGGCGCGTGTCCTCTTCCTCGGCAGTTTCCCTCCGCAGCGCAAGCGGTGGGCACCGGGCTTCGACTTCTATTACCCAAACTACATCAACGACCATTGGCGCCTCGAGGGAGAGGTCTTCTACGGCGACCGACTGCACTTCGTCGATGAGGAGCACCGCACCTTCTGCCTCCCTGACATCGTGGCTCATTGTCAGAGTCACGGCATTGCCTTCTTCGACACCTCCCTCGCCGTGCGCCGTCTGCATGACAATGCGTCGGACAAGTTCCTGGAGGTCGTTGTTCCCACCGACATTCCCGCCCTTGTTCGCCAGCTTCCTCGGCTCCGTGCCATCGTTGTGACGGGAGAGAAGGCTGCCCAGACCCTCGTCACAACCCTTGGCATGGAACAGCTCCCTGCTGTTGGTTCCTCCCTCCCCATTCCTGTCCTCTGCAATGCCGAGGGCGCTCCCCTTGAGCTCTATCGACTGCCCTCCTCTTCCCGGGCCTACCCCCTTGCCTACCCCCTCAAGGCCGCTGCCTATCGTGCGATGTTCGAGCGTTACGGACTAATAGAGCCTTGAAGGAGCAACAGAATTTCATATCCACGCAACCTATTTCCCCATTCACACCCCAATGAATCCATTAGTCAACGATATGAGCTCCTTCCTGGTGATGGATGTCCTGGAGCGAGCCAATGCCATGCAGCAGCAGGGCATCGACGTCATCCATCTGGAGGTGGGCGAGCCGGACTTCGACGTGCCTCCCGTTGTCGATGCTGCCATCCAGACGGCGCTCGGCCATCACCAGACCCATTATACCCATTCGCTCGGTGACCCGGCGCTCCGGCAGGAGATCAGTCGCCTCTACCGGCGTGAATATGGCGTCGAGGTCGATCCCGACTGCGTGCTCGTCACCACCGGATCTTCGCCCGCCATCCTCTTCCTGATGTTGCTGCTCTGCTCGTCCGATGACGAGGTCATCCTCTCCAATCCCGGCTATGCCTGCTATCGCAACTTCATCCTGGCAGCACACGGTCGCCCTGTCTATGTGCCGCTCTCTGCAGCCAATGGGTTCCAATATGACGTGGACGACATCCGCCGTAGCCTCACACCTCGCACCGCTGCTGTCATGATCAATTCGCCCATGAACCCTACGGGCACCGTGCTTGAACCTTCGTTCTACGAGCAACTGGTGCGCCTCGGCGTGCCCGTCATCTCTGACGAAATCTATCATGGCCTCGTCTATGAGGGTAAGGCGCACAGCATCCTCGAATATACTGACAATGCCTTCGTCCTCAACGGTTTCTCCAAGCGCTTCGCCATGACAGGCCTTCGTCTCGGTTATCTCATCGCCCCCCGACGCTACATGCGCGACCTGTGGAAGATGCAGCAGAACTTCCTCATCTGTGCCTCGAGCACGGCACAGAAGGCGGGTATCGCTGCTCTGCGTGACCTCGAGACCGACGGCAGCTACTGTCGCCAGATGCTGGCGACTTACGATGAGCGTCGTCGCTACATGGTCAATCGGCTGCGGCAATTGGGCTTCTCGATTCCGCGCGATCCGCAGGGCGCCTTCTACGTCTTTGCCGACGCCCGCCGTTTCACCTCCGATTCCTTGCATTTCGCCTTCGATGTGCTCGAACATGCCCACGTCGGCATCACTCCCGGCGTTGATTTCGGCACGGGAGGAGAGGGTTTCGTCCGTTTCTCCTATGCCAATTCACTCCAGAATATCCGCGAGGGTCTCGATCGGGTGGAGAAGTATCTGCGCACTCTACGGAATTGACTCCTAACTCCGGAATGTCAACCAAGCTAATTCGAATCCTATTAGCTCATCCAGCACGTCAACCGGTCGCCAATCAATGTAAACATCTCGCTGAACTCCCCTTAAGAGTAGTCTCCACCCGCGGAGCCTACTCTTTTTCATGAAAAGGTAGTCTCTCCACCCGCGGAGCCTACTCTTTTTTGCAAAAAGGTAGTCTCTCCACCCGCGGAGCCTACTCTTTTTTACAAAAAGGTAGTCTCTCCAC
>R14__coassemble_1641_pt1 | contig 10793 bp, 8 predicted proteins | sample R14__metabat2_high_PE_017 | metagenome-assembled genome bin R14 | reverse complement strand
CCGCCAGGTCTACCGCCACTGCCGCATCGAAGGCACGGTGGACTTCATCTTCGGGCCTGCCACCTGCTGGTTCGAGGACTGCGAGATCCACTCCATCAGTGACGGCTATCTGACCGCCGCCTCGACCCCTGCCGAAAGCCCTAATGGCTACGTCTTCAAGCATTGCCGCGTCACTGCCGACCCTAAGGTCACGGGCGTCTATCTGGGACGTCCATGGCGCAACTATGCCAGCGTGCTCTTCATGGAGTGCGAACTGCCTGAGGTAATCCGTGAGGCAGGCTGGTTCAACTGGAACGACCCCGCCCGCGAGAAGACCGCCCGCTACATGGAGTACCACAACTCGGGTGCCGGTGCCCGTCCGGAGAAGCGCGTCGGCTGGAGCCGTCAGCTCACCGATGCTGAGGCCGCCGAGGTCACTCTCGAGAACGTGATGCACTTCCGTTCCAGCGATTGGGATGCTCATGTCCATGCCGTCTCGTTCGATGAGGTATGGCCTGCCTTCTATGACGCGAAGAGCGGCAGCGGCGTCAAGTATGTGGCGGGCACCCTGGAGCCTCAGTCGGTCCCTGCTGATCCTGTCAAGGCGGTCGAGCCTTTGACCGTCAATCTGCAGGAGGTCGATTGCACCACCTTCGTCGAATATGTCACAGCCGCGTGCCTCGGCCGCTTGTTGCAGCCATTGACCGCCAATGACAGCGTGATGCGCCGCTTCGTTCAGGCGCTGCGCTATCGCAACGGCCGTCGTGGCAACTACGCCACCCGCAAGCACTACATCAGCGAGTGGATCACCGACAATGAGCACCAGGGCACCTTGTCCGAAGTGACCGCCCAACTCCCTGGCGCCAAGGCTCAGAAGAAGGCAATCAACTTCATGACCACCCATGTCAGCAGCTATCCTCAGCTCGCTGCGAGTGCTGAACTCGTCAACGAGGTGAAGGCGGTCGAAACGGACCTCTCGCAGCAGACCACCTATTATCTGCCTTCAGCACAGATCGGCAAGGCATACAGTCAACTGAAGCATGGCGACATCGTCGCCTTCGTCACCGATCAGAAGGGACTCGACGTGCAGCACATGGGTTTCGTCTGGTGTCCTGAAGGTGCAGCAGAGCCTCGCCTCCTGCATGCCTCGTCGTCGAAGGGGCAGGTCACTGTCAGCGACAGCTCGCTGCAGGACTATGCCAAGGCGATGAAGCACTGCCTGGGCATACGCGTCATTCGGATCAATGAATGATGGTCAATAAGCAATGATCGTCAATGAATAATGCCAGATGCACCACAGTTGGTCATCTGGCATTATTCGTATTCATTATTGATCAGAGGTCTCCGTTGTCATGGAAGCTGTAATACTTGCCGTCGGAGATGATGAGGTGGTCGAGCAACCGGACGTTGAAGAGCTGCAGTGCCTGCTGAGCCATCGACGTGAGCTGACGGTCGGCCTTGCTGGGACGGCAGGCGCTGTGCGGATGGTTGTGGCAGAGCGCCACGTTCGATGCCATATACTGGATGGCTGGACGCACGATCTTCTTGATGTCGGCAGCCGCTGAATCGGTGCCGCCTACACCGATGAGGACGCGCTGCAGGACCTTGCCGTTCTTCGAGGCATAGATGGCCCAGAGTTCCTCATGGTCGAGTGCGGACAGCTGCTGATTGAACTGCGCGAAGATCGTTTCGCTCGAGCTGATGAGCTGCGAGTTGAGTTGCTTCAGCTGCTGTTGCTTCTCCATGCGTCGGCCCAGTTCGAGGGCGGCGCGGATGGTGCAGGCTTTGGCAGGTCCCACCCCTTTCAGGATGCGGCTCTGCTCCTCGTCGTCGATGCGTATCAGGGCGTAGTGCATCATCTCGAGGTCGCCGCTGACATTGGCCAGGATGTCCTTGGCAATGTCCACAGCCGTGCGTCCCTTCTGACCCGTATTAATGAGGATGGCCAACAGCTCGGCATCCGTTAGGGAGTCCTCACCATTGGCCATCATCTTTTCACGGGGACGGTCCTCAAGGGCCCATTCCGTAATTACCATATTACTTGGCGCGCTCTACGTAGCTGCCGTCGCGGGTGTCGACGACGATCTTGTCGCCCTGCTTGCAGAAGAGAGGTACCATGACGATGCCGCCGGTCTCGACGGTGGCCTTGGTCAGGGTGTTGGTGGCGGTGTTGCCCTTGACGCCTGGCTCCATCTCGGTGATCTCGAGCACGGTCTTGACGGGCATCTCAGCGGTGAGGATGGTCTCGGTCGAAGCGTCGCTGACAACCTCGACGATATCGCCCTCCTTCATGTACTTGGCACCGACAACCATATCCTTGTCGATGTTGACCTGATCGAAGGTCTCCTGATTCATGAAGACAGCGTCGTTGCCGTCCATGTAGAGGAACTGATAGGGACGATGCTCTACGCGAACGTCCTCGAGAACTTCACCGATGTTGAAGCGCTTCTCGACTACATAACCAGTGACTACATCCTTGAGCTTGGTGCGCATGAAGGTGTTGCCCTTGCCTGGCTTAACGTGGAGGAATTCTACTACTACCTGCAGCTTGCCGTCAATACGAAGTACGGTGCCGTTCTTGATGTCCTGTGACTTGAGTGCCATAATTTCTTATTCTTTATATGTTACTATTAAATGTTGTCTATGAGGTGCCTGATGGAGCAGAAATCTCTCGATTTTGCCATCTTGCGGGTGCAAAGATAGGTAAAAAGTATGAGAAAAACAAAAATATTTAAAGAAAAACACAAAAATATTTGGTTTATTGAAGAAAATTCGCTACTTTTGCACCCGCTAAATGGCAATAGCGCCATCAAAACAGCAACAAATCAAATAAAAACAATATAAAAGAGTTACAATTATGAAGATGACATTCCAGCCACACAACCATCGCCGTCTGCACAAGCATGGTTTCCGTGCTCGTATGGCCACCAAGAACGGTCGTCGCGTCCTCGCTGCTCGTCGCGCCAAGGGTCGTAAGAATCTGACTGTAGGTGACACCATGCGCTAATTCGTCTGGCTAACGATTAACAATTTAATCCCATCTTGAGGATAAACAATGACTGTCAATGAGGTCCGTCCTCAGCGACGGTCATTCGTTGTTTAAAGCGAAATTGACAATTGATTATTGACAATTGATATTTTCCCCCCTTGAAAACAAGAATCCAATCGATACTGCGACAGATCAGTGAAGGCGTCTATGAGAAGGATGCCGAACTCGCCCTGTCGCTGCTGGCTGCCCTGGCTGGCGAGAGCGTCATCCTGCTGGGCCCTCCCGGCGTGGCCAAGAGCATGGTGGCTCGCCGACTGAAGGAGGCCTTCGCGTGCGCGCATTCCTTCGAATATCTTATGTCGCGCTTCTCGACGCCGGACGAGATCTTTGGTCCCGTCAGCATCCAGCGGCTCAAGGAGAGCGACGTCTATCAGCGTTGCACCGATGGCTACCTGCCGTCGGCGGATGTGGTGTTCCTCGACGAGATCTGGAAGGCAGGACCCGCCATTCAGAACACGCTCCTCACGGTGATCAACGAGAAGGTCTACCTCAACGGCAATCAGTTGATGCACTTGCCGCTCAAGTTGCTGATTGGTGCTTCGAACGAATTGCCGGTGCAGGGCGAGGGACTCGAGGCTCTCTGGGATCGATTCTTGATCCGATTGGTCAGCCAGCCGATTGTGGACGAGGAGCTGTTCTACAAGATGGTGCTGCCATCGGACAGACCTTCCAGAGCCACCCCTGCCTCCTCTCGTGAAGGGAGGGGAGAGGTTCTCAATGCTGATGCGATTTGGGGGGCAAATGCTGATGCCATAACGGAAGATGAGTATCAGGAGTGGCAATCAGCGATTGACCATGTGTCGGTGCCGCGTGAGGTGCTGCTCGCCATCACTGCCATCCGTCGGAGCCTGAAGGATGTCGCCATCGAGGGTCAGGATGTGCATCGCAACATCTATGTGTCCGATCGACGCTGGAAGAAGATTGTGCACCTGCTCTGCGCTTCGGCATTCGTTCATGACCGCGGGGAGGTGACGCTTGCTGATTTGCAACTCGCTATCCATTGTCTCTGGAATGAGCCCGACGAATTGCAGAGCATCGGCCGTATTGTGGCGTCGGCGATGTTTCAGCCTTTTCTGTCACGTCTCGATGTGCTGCAGCGCCAGGTGTCGCGCGGACTGCGCGGTCGTTCGGTGCGCGAAGTGCTCGAACAGGCACGGCTGCGTGGTGATCATCGCGATGACGATGTCGTCATCTTCGACGGCATCTATTACCAGCTTGCCGAAGCGCAGGGGCTGCAGAATACCTTCATCTACATCCCGGATTTCAAGACGTTGCCCACCCGTTCGGCTGATGAGCCAGCAGTGCGTGGCGTGATGTTCCGTGATCCGCAGCAGCCGCGACGCACCTTGATACGCGCCTACAGCAATCCTGACAACGTGGGGCAGCATGAGGTGGAGATGCAGCGTGTCAACCTCTATCGCGACTCGATGAACCTCTATGTCAATGGCGTTCGTTATCCGCTGCGTCGTGCAGGCAGGGGAGGGGCTCTACAGCAGAGCTCTGGCCTCGAACCTCCTGTCAAGGGCGGATATGCCAATCTCGAGGAGTGCGAGTCGGCAACTGACCAGCTCTTCCAGCAGGCTACGATGCTGAGTGCGCAGATACGCACCCACCTCTTCGTGAGCCCACAGGTGCAGCAGATTATCGGCGGTCAGATGGATACGTTCAAGAAGCAGATAGCGCAGCTCCGTGCCGATGTGAGGAAGCTGCTGTATGATGAGTAGCCCTCACAACCTCATAACCTCACGACCTCACAACCTCACGACCTCATAACCTCCCGACCTCACCCCATGTACCTCACCTTTCCTCATAAAGTACTGACTCCGCTTGAGGAGTTGCTCTGCTCGGACCTGGAGCTAGCGTTCAGCGATGCGCTTGAGGCCCGGGTCAGTTTCATGCAGAGGCGAGGGGTGAGCGATCCCTATGAGTTGTCACAGGTTCGTACCGACTGGGTGCGTGAGCATCTGCCCCAACAGCAGGCATTGCTCGACAAGTATCTGGAGGTGATACCGCCTTATCTCGATAAGGCTGGCAGCACGTTCGATGAGTTCTCGCAATGCTGGGCACTGATGGGTACCATCTGGAACTCAGTCACCTTCGAGCGCATCCGGCTGATAGCACAGTTGCAGAAGCAGTATCCCATCCTGCTCGACGTGGCTCGGCGTGTGGGGCGCATCGCCGACAATGAAGGGCCTGAGCGCGTGCCTGTGGGCAGCGGTTCGACTTATCGGATGGAGCATGCCACGCCCTCTGACATCGAGGGCATCTCGGTGGGCAATGACCTCTCGGCATTGCTCCCGATGGAGATGGCGACGATGGCGGACGAGGAACTGTCGGGTCTCTTCGCCTACAAGTTCGCCACCCGACGGCTTCAGACCTTCCAGTTCAAGTCGAATCTGATGAAGAAGGCGCAGCGAGTGCAGATGGCTCGTGCCCGTCAGAAGGGACCGATGATAGTCTGCATGGACACCAGCGGCTCGATGCAGGGACCGCCCGAGAGGATTGCCCACAGCCTCATCATCAAACTGCTGCAGTATGCCCTCGCGCAGGATCGAGACCTGATGCTCATTACCTTTGCCACCACAGCCAAGACCTTCGACGTGCGTGCCAATCGTACTTCCTTGCTCGACTATATGCGGCAGGAGTGCGGCGGTTCGACCGATGGCACGGAGATGCTCCAGTCGGCTTTCAGGCTCATTGCCTCCAATCCGCGTTACGGCAGTGCCGACCTGCTGCTGATTTCGGACTTCAAGTTCCCGCTCGTCGAGCCGCCCTTGCTGCGTGAGCTGCACCAGTTGCAGGACGACGGCACCCGCCTCTATGCCCTGCAGATCGGCACCTCGGTCCTCATCGAAGATTGGAAGTCCCATCTCGATGCCTATTGGCATCTCGATTACAAGGTGCAGATGAAGCCGTGGTACATACAGAAGTGAGGCGGCATCCGACATCAGAATTCTCCGATTTTTCACATCTTATATATTATAAATATGAATCGCGAACAACTATTCGAGCAAATCAAGCTCAAGAAGTCCTTCCTCTGCGTCGGACTCGACACTGACATCAAGAAGATCCCAGAGCACCTGCAGCAACTGCCTGCCCAGGATGCCATCTTCGAGTTCAACAAGGCCATCATCGATGCCACCGCTCCCTATTGCATCGCCTACAAGCCCAACCTGGCATTCTACGAGTGCTTCGGTGTAGAGGGTTGGATTGCCTTCGAGAAGACCGTGGAGTATATCCGCCAGAACTATCCCGAGCAGTTCATCATCGCTGATGCCAAGCGCGGCGACATCGGCAATACCTCGATGCTCTATGCCCGCTCGTTCTTCGAGCACATGGACCTCGATGCCGTCACCGTAGCTCCTTACATGGGCGAGGACAGCGTCAAGCCCTTCCTTGGCTACGAGGGCAAGTGGGTCATCTGCCTCGCGCTCACCAGCAACAAGGGCAGCCATGACTTCCAGCTCTGCGTGGTCGATGACGGCACGCAGACGCAGCGCCTCTTCGAGAAGGTGCTCGGCACAGTCAAGACTTGGGGCACTGAGGATCAGATCATGTTCGTCGTGGGTGCCACGCAGGGCAAGATGTTCGAGGATATCCGCCGCATCGCTCCCGATTCGTTCCTCCTTGTGCCTGGCATCGGTGCGCAGGGCGGTTCGCTGCAGGAGGTCGTCAAGTATGGCATGAACAGCCAGTGCGGCCTCATCGTCAACTCCAGCCGTGCCATCATCTACGCCGACCATACCGAGCGCTTTGCCGAGGTGGCTGGACAGGAGGCGCAGAAGGTCGCCGCTGAGATGGCCGAGTGCCTCAAGCCACTGCTCTGATCTGAGTCAATGGCCAGTCTTGGATAAGTCAATACAATAAAAATGGACGGCAGTCGAGTGATTTCGACTGCCGTCCGTTCTTTCTGTTAGGACGATGCGGTAATCTCCGATTACCACAGGTTCACGCGGTCCTCAGGAGCGACGTAGAGAGAGTCGCCGGGCTGGATTTTGAAGGCCTCATACCAGTAGGGGCACTGAGCCACGCCGCCGTTGATGCGGAGGTGACCAGCTGAGTGGACGTCCAGGATGGCGTACTGACGGAGCAGCTCCTCAGAGCAGACACCGGCCCAGACGTTGGCGTAGGAGAGGAAGAAGCGCTGCTCGGGGGTGAAGCCGTTCTCGTCGCCGAGGCAGGTCTGCGAGCCATTCTGGCGAGCCAGCTCCAGGGCGTTGTAGGCGATGTTGAGGCCGCCGTGGTCGGCAATGTTCTCGCCGAGGCACTGATGGCCGTTGCTGTGGAGTTCGCCAGGGATAACCCAGAGTGAGTCGAAATAGACGGCGAGCTGCTCGGCAGGGATCTTGAAGGCCTCGACGTCGCTGTCGGCCCACCACTGATGCAGGTTGCCCTCCTTGTCATACTGACGGCCCTGGTCGTCGAAGCCGTGGGTCATCTCGTGGCCGATGACCACGCCGATGGCGCCGTAGTTGACGGCATCATCGTAGTCCTTCGAGAAGAAAGGTGGCTGCAGGATGCCTGCGGGGAAGCAGATCTCGTTGGTCGTGGGGTTGTAGTAGGCATTGACGGTCTGAGGAGTCATGCCCCACTCGTCACGGTCGACGGGCTTGTTGTAGTGCTTCTCCTTGTCGAGGTTCCAGTAGAAGTCCATGGCGTTGCGCATGTTCTCGTAGAGCGACTTCTCCTTGTCGATGACGAGGCCGGAGATGTCCTCCCACTTGTCGGGATAGCCCACCTTGACATAGAAGGGCGAGAGCTTCTCGAGAGCCACCTGCTTGGTCGAATCGCTCATCCAGGTCTGCGCCTTGATGCGCTCGCCCAGGACGGTCTGCAGATTGGCTACGAGGTCCAGCATGCGCTGCTTCGACTCGGCTGGGAAGTACTTCTCGACGAAGAGCTGGCCCAGTGCCTCGCCCATCGTGCCGTCTACGCGGTTCACGGCGCGACGCCAGCGGGGCTGCTGCTCCTTGGCACCGGTGCGGATCTGGCTGTAGCGGAAGTTCTCGTTGACGAAGTCGTCGCTCAGCAGGCCGGAGGCACCGCTGATCCAGCGGATCTCATAGATGGCCTTCAGGTCCTCCAGAGGAGCCTTCATCAGGAACTCACAGCCCTTGGCCACAGGGATAGGCTGACCCAGGACGACCTCCTCGGTGGCGTCGTAGGTGTTGCCCTTGAAGTAGGCATTCCAGTCGAAGTTGCCGGTCAGCTTCGAGAGCTCGGCGACGGTCACCTTGTTGTAGTTGGCCTCGGGGTCACGCAGTTCCTCACGGCTCTTGCTGACCTTGGCAAGCTCGGTCTCGTACTTGATCAGGGTGGCGACGTTCTTCTTGGCGGTCTCCTCATCGACGCCGCAGAGCTTCAGGAGGTTCTCCTCATGCTCGATGAAGGCGAGGAGGATCTTCTTGGTCTCGGGGTCGTCCGAGAGGTAGTAGCGCTTGTCGCCCAGCGACAGGCCACCCTGCATGACGTTCATGACGTTGTTCTTGGCATCCTTCTCGTCAGCACCGATGCCGATGCCGAAGAAGAGGTCGTCATGCTCGGCATACATCAGCTGGAAGAGCTCCTCGCGGGTCTGCAGGCCGCGCAGCTTCTCGAGGTAGGGCTTCAGTGGCTCGTAGCCCTCGGCATTGAGACGGGTGGAGTCCATCGAGAGGTTGTAGAGGTCGCCGATCTTCTGGGCGACTGAGCCTGGCTCGTTCTCCTGGGCTGCGATCTCCTTGATGAGGTCAGCGAGCTGCTGGGTGTTGTCGTCGGCGAGCTTGGTGAAGCTGCCCCAACGGGGGAAGATGGCGGGCTGGGGATTGTTCTTGATCCAGTTGCCCGTAGCATACTCGGCGAAGTTGTCGCCAGGGCGGACGGTGGTGTCCAGATTGGTGTAGTCAAGGCCTGAGGTCTTGGCTTCCTCCTTTTGGCAGCCGGTGAGGGCTGCGGCGCAGATAGCGCTCATAAGCAATAGCTTTTTCATTTGTTAATTAGGGGAATGTATTTTATTTTTCTCTCAATCAATTTTTAACTTTTAATTTTTAACTTTCACAGCCCCTTCGCTTTGGCTTCGTCCCACAGGGCATCCATTTCGGCCAAGGTCATATCATTGAGCATCTTGCCCTGTTCGCGTGCCTGAAGCTCCACGTAGGTGAAACGGCGCTGGAACTTCTGGTTGGTCTTCTCCAGTGCGTTGTCGGGCTTGATCTTGTAGAGGCGGGCGGCATTGATGAGGCTGAAGAGCAGGTCACCGAATTCCTGTTCGGCTTTCTCTCGGTCCATGTTGCCTACTTCGGCTTCGAACTCCGAAATCTCCTCCTTGACCTTCTGCCAGACGTCCTCACGCTGCTCCCAGTCGAAGCCGGCGTTGCGCGCCTTGTCCTGCATGCGATAGGCCTTGATGAGTGAAGGCATGCCAGCGGGGATGCCCGAGAGGATGGTCTTGTTGCCGTCCTTCTCTTTCTGCTTCACTACCTCCCAGAGTTTCGAGACATCTTCAGCTGAGCCTACGCTCTCGCCGCCACGCGTGCCGACCTGCGAGATCAGCGAGCCATCGGGATTGAAGACATGTGGATGGCGGAACACCAGCTTGTCGCACATCGAGTTGCAGATGTCGGCCATGTCGAATTCTCCCTTCTCCTCGCCGAACATGGCATAGAAGAAGATCTGCTCCAGCACGTCGCCGCATTCTTTTTTGATTTCCTTGGGGTCGCCTTTGATGAGCGCTTCGCCCAGTTCGTACATCTCCTCGATGGAGTTCTGACGGATCGATTCGTTGGTCTGCTTGGCATCCCAGGGACAGTCCTTGCGGAGCGTCTGCATCACGCCGAGGGCGCGGGCGAAAGCCTGGGTCTTGGCCTCCAGATTCTTTACTTCCAGATGTTGTTCCATTTCGTTGGTCAATGTCTTTCACTGCAGGCAGGGGCGATGTGGCTCAAAATTGGGGCTAAAAAGTGAAAAACCGATTCTTGCAGTGTAATTTGATTTAAATTAGCGCGCAAAAATACAAAAAAATATTGGATTCTCCAAATTATTTCGTATCTTTGCGGTCGAAATTCAAGAATTTGAACGAACTTTTTACTTTTTGGAAGTTATGAAATACATTGGAGCACACGTCAGCAGCGCTGGCGGACCCGAAAATGCTGTCACTGCCGCTCAGGCTATCGGTGCCACGGCATTTGCCCTTTTCACCCGCAATCAGAAGTCCTGGGTCTCGAAGCCTTTGACCCCAGAGCAGATTGCAGCCTTCAAGGCACGACTGGCCGAATCAGGCATCCAGCCGCGCCACGTCCTGCCGCACGACAGTTATCTGATCAACCTCGGTTCGCCCGACACTGAGCCGGGTGGAGGCCTCGAGAAGTCGCGTCGTGCCTTCCTCGACGAGATGCAGCGTGCCGAGCAACTCGGTCTGACCTTGGTCAATTTCCATCCCGGTAGTCATCTGAAGCTCATCAGCCCGGAGGAGTGCCTCGACCGCATCGCCGAGAGCATCAACCTGGCGCTTGCCCAGACCACTACGGCGGTCGCCGTCATCGAGAACACGGCAGGTCAGGGCTCCAACCTTGGCTACCGCTGGGAGCAGATACGCCGCATCATCGACGGTGTCGACGACAAGTCGAGAGTGGGCGTCTGCATCGATACCTGCCATGCGCTGGCAGGCGGTTATGACCTGGCCTCGGAGACCGGTTATCAGGAGACATGGGAGCAGTTCGATCAGGTGATAGGCGCCCAATATCTGCGTGCCATACATCTCAACGACAGCAAGAAGGGACTCGCCAGT
>R14__coassemble_1632_pt1 | contig 10814 bp, 6 predicted proteins | sample R14__metabat2_high_PE_017 | metagenome-assembled genome bin R14 | reverse complement strand
AGGTGGTATCGGCGTCGGGGTAAGTGTTCTTGAGGTGGGTGAGGAGCTTGCGGCAGCGGTCCTTGAGCACATGCAGCAGCGAGGCGCCGTTGTTCTCGAGCGACTTGGGACCGATGGGGAGCGACAACAGCCGATGGAAGACGCTCTTCGGGAAGGCGTCGCTGTCGATGCCAGCCAGATAGAGCTGCCATACGAGCAGCGGGTAGACGATGCGCGAATAGCTCTCGAGGAACACCTTCCAGTCGAATTCGACGGCAGATGCCTCTGAAGCCTCCGCATCCTTTGCGCCTTCGGTTGTCGTCGGGGAAGTCTCCTCTTTCGACGAGGCTCCCTCAGCTTTCGAAGCGGGAGTAGCTACAGCGACGGCTGGCGTCTGTCCTGCCTCCTCCGGGTCAATGGCAGCAGCTGCCCGCTGGCAGTTGCGCCAGTAGCAGAAGTGGTTCTCGAAAGAGTAGGTATAGGTCTGCAGGATGAAGTGGAGGGCGTCGATGTCGTGTTCCTCCTGCAGGTAGCGGTAGTCCGAGTCGATGGCGATCCAGAACTGCTTGTCGAGGAAGTCGCGGTACTGCAGGCACTGCGTGCATCCGCACGTCACGTTGCCTCCGATGCTGCGGCTGGCGGAGATGAAGCGGAACCTGCCCTGCGGATAGGCTTCGTGTAGCACCTTGCCCCAGAAGACCTCGTCGTTCTTGTTCTCCAGGTGGATGGCTGCCGTGTCACCACGCTGCTGCAGCTCTGCCTTGAAGCGCTTGGCAGCGCTTGCGTAGAAGGCATGCTTCTGGGCCGCGGAGTACTGGGGGCGGGGTTCCAGGTTCATGGTGAAGGTTTCTTGTGATTAAGGGGGGGAGGGGGACGGCTCTGAGCTGAGGCATCAGTCCTTCATCATCATGCGGCGCATGTTGAGTATGGCGTAGTGGATGCGGCCCAGGGCGGTGTTGATGCTGATGTTCTTCTGCTCGGCAATATCCTTGAACGACATGCCGCGGTAGTAGCGCATCACCACCATCTCGCGCTGCGGAGCAGGCAGGTGGTCTATCAGGCGACGCACCTCGGCGAGTGTCTGCTGGTGGGTGAGCTGCTCCTCGATGGACGCTTCGCTCAGATTCTTGTCGTTGAAGAGGTCGTAGCCCGCCTCCGTGGGGCTGATGACCTGAGCCATCTGCTCCTGCCGGTAGATGTCGACTATCAGATTATGCGCCACACGATAGAGGAAACCGAGGAAGCGGCCCGACTCGTTGTAGCGTCCCTGTCGGATCGTGTAAATCACTTTCGTGAACGTGTCCTGGAAGATGTCCTCGGCCTGTTCACGGTTCTGCACGATCATGTAGATATAAGTATACAGCTTCTCCTTATAGCGGTTCAGCAGTTCATCGAAGGCTTGGTTCGTGCCCTCAGCATAAAGGGCGACGAGCTCTTCGTCAGTCAGATTTTTCATCTTTTCTCTATTTTACAATTAGAGTAGATGTGCTTCGATAGGCGGTAAATTTATTGAGTTGTTAATCAAAATCCGCTGCAAAGATGAGAAAAAAATCGATACGATGGTCAAAAAATGCCAAAAATCATTCAATTTTTAACGATTTTATATTTTTTAAGCAATTTTTTGACCGACTTACACAATAATTTCGTATTTTTGCAGTGCGAAAAGTGAAGTTTCCTGCTTCATCGCCTTATACGCAAACAACACCTTATTAATAATATTGTAAAACAAATCAACTGAACAAAATGAAACCTACACTCTTTCTTCTGGCAGCCGGTATGGGCAGCCGTTACGGAGGTCTGAAGCAGCTCGACGGTCTGGGACCCAACGGCGAGACCATCATGGACTACAGCATCTACGACGCCATCCAGGCAGGCTTCGGCAAGATCGTCTGGGTCATCCGTCGCGACTTCGAGGAGCAGTTCCGCACTCAGATCCTCTCGAAGTACCAGGGCCACGTTCCCTGTGAGCTCTGCTTCCAGAGCATCGACGCACTGCCAGAGGGCTTCAGCGTACCAGAGGGCCGTCAGAAGCCATGGGGTACCAACCACGCCGTGCTGATGGGCAAGGACGTCATCAAGGAGCCTTTCTGCGTCATCAACTGCGACGACTTCTATAACCGCGATGCCTACATGGTCATGGGCAAGTTCCTCTCCGAGCTTCCCGAGGGTTCCAAGAACAAGTATGCCATGGTCGGCTTCCGTGTAGCCAACACCCTGTCAGAGAACGGTACCGTCAGCCGCGGCATCTGCTCGACCGACGCTGAGGGCAACCTCACCACCTGCGTCGAGTGCACCAAGATTGCCCGCCAGCCCGATGGCAACGTCGCCTACCGCAAGGACAACAAGGAGGACGGCGAGTGGATCAACGTAGCCGACGAGACCCCTGTCTCGATGAACATGTGGGGCTTCACCCCCGACTACTTCGAGCACTCTGAGGCATACTTCAAGGAGTTCCTCTCTGATCCCGCCAACATGCAGAACCTCAAGGCTGAGTTCTTCATCCCATTGATGATCAACAAGCTCATCACTGAGGGTACCTCGACCTGCAAGGTGCTCGACACCACCTCGAAGTGGTTCGGCGTCACCTACGCTGAGGATCGTCCTGCCACCGTCGAGCGCATCGCTGCTCTCGTAGCCGACGGCACCTATCCCAACAAGTTGTTCTAAACTCCTTCCAATGGTCTTCATCAGAGACATAGTCATCAATGCGATGTGGGGCGATACCACCGTCGAGTGGCATGGCCTCGATCCCAACGTCAACATCGTGGTCGGGCAGAACGGTTTCGGCAAGACCACGATGCTGAACCTCATCCGTGCCGTGCTGACCAAGGACGACAAGTTCATCCGTCAGCTCAAGGCGCGTGTCCGCGTCACCACCAGCATCACCCATCCCGAGACCGGTGAGGTCACGGAGGGCGAGATGTACTACGACGGCAAGCAGGTGATTCACAATCCTGCCTTCGGCGGCTACGGTTCGCAGGCGGCATTCTACTATGTCAACACGTTCGATGTGCCTGCCTCGAAGAAGTCCTCGCTCTCGCAGCTCGGACTGACGCTCGACCAGGAGCTCTATCAGCGCAATCCAGACGTCTACAGCTTCTCGGACTATCGTCTGGGCATGCTCAAGGACTTGCGCGAGGCGATGCACAAGCAGGAGCGTATCGAGAAGTTCTTCGACCTGATCAATTCGCTCTTCCTTTCGACGGGCAAGACCATTGACATCGACGACAAGAACCGTGTCATCTTCCGCAAGGGCGAACAGATCATCGACATGGATCGCCTCTCTGCGGGCGAGAAGCAGATTCTGCTGCTGCTCTTCACGCTCTTCCTGATGGAGGATCGTCCCACCGTGCTGCTGCTTGACGAACCCGAGATCTCGCTTCATATCGAGTGGCAGGATCGGCTCATCCAGCTGATGCACGACCTCAATCCGAACTGTCAGATCATCATGACCACCCACTCGCCCAACATCTTCGCCGATGGCTGGGAGGACAAGTTGGTCTTCATCTCCGACCTCGTGAAGAGGGATTGACGCGCTGCTCTGCATTCACGGCGAAAATCCAATCGAATATCTAAAGTCACCACCCTGGCCCCATACAATGGCTGCCGGGGTGGTGAACTTTTTCGATGTGTACGGTTGAATAATGGATATCGGGACAGTCCCACACCGGGAATTGCGACATCTTTGATGGCGCAATTTCTGATTGGGGACTGTCCCCAAGGAGACGATACAATACTCCCCCGTCATCTCGAAGAGGTGGCGGGGGAGTCGGTGTTCGTTTTATCTCCTGATTACTGCTGTATGCAGTGGGAGAGAGGGTGCAGAATGTCAGTCTTCTTCGCCCCAGATGGGGTTGGAACGTTTCTTCCCTGCTAATGGATTTTCACCTTCACCACTTTGGTCAATATCGGTCGATGCAGTTGTGACTGATACTGACTCGATGATAGCGATTTTAATTTTAGGATCTTGATAAGTCTTTTTCATCGAGAATAAATATTGGTCATTCCTAGACTGTAATTACAGGCAAGATGATGAGATTCGAATATTATTTAAGGAACATCTTCTTTCCATCGATGACATAGATGCCTGGAGTCTTGACCTCATTGAGCTTCTTTCCATCAACAGAATAAATAGTATTAGTAACGGAATTGTCCAAAATGATTGATTCAATACCATTCGTTTCATCCTCACCGATAATCTTCATCTCCAAACGAGCTGGAGCTGCAGCACTACCCTGATTGTTGTCACCATTGTTGTATTCCGTATCGTAGTTCAAAGAAAGACAGGTTCGGAATGGTAGCAAATTCGATGTTGCCTTGGTCAGCTCTTCGTCATTAGACTTCGGACGATACCAGTTCGCTCCAACCGGAGAGACTGCATAACAGCCTTTGAGATTACCCGTATTGTTGGGTTCTGCACAAATCATTGTATTCGAGACCTCAATTGACCAAGAAGCCGACTTGTTGTCATCGTATATGAAACATGGCGTTCCTGCAGGAACTTCATCTACAGAGTTGAAATAAACGTATTGGTGCTCGTCATTTACATACTGGTAATATGCAAAGGTCAGAATCTTTGCGTCCTGTGGCAGAATGCTCGTACTCAACGAGAAAGGCAGACATGCAGTATTGTTCTTAGCGTTAGAAGAACGGCTATAGTCGCAGTTCACTGCAAAGAAATTCATAGGTGAATAGAAATTTGCCTTAGCATAATTACCTGCAATAACTGAAGCACCTGGGTCTGTCAGCACGAAATTCTGGCACTCATAATACTTGTTAACTTGGTTGTAGCCAGTAGCGTACTCCACGACGACATTGGTCTGTTCTGCTGCCCACTCCTCGAGTTTGCTTGGTGCAATGGCGATAGCATTAGGATACTCAGACTGAATGCTTGCCCAGTCGTTAGTTGAGACATTCTCATACTTGGTCTCTGAGCCCTTGTATACGGTGAGGTAGCCAGCAGCAACTGGATAAACTACAGTGCCGTTGAGGGTGACGGTGATGCCAGTCTCGGTAACATTGACGTTGCGATCATCTACCTGAACGAGTGGGTCGATGACATACAATTCGTTGGTTGCGTCGTAGGTTGCAGCAGTGGGGAAGTAGTCGGGAGTCTCAATCTTGCAATCGCTGATAGTGACATTGTAGTTCAGCATGTTCGAACCGCAGGTCTCCTTGACGTTGAATGCAGCCTTGTTCTGTTTGGTAGAGTTGAAGGTGCAGCTAGTGGCAGTGATGTTGTATTTCGTGGAACCGCTCTCATTGTATACATTCACGAACTTGCCATTGCAGTTCACGGTGCAATTGGTGTAGGTGAGGTCGCCTGCATAGGCCCACATACTATACTCTGCTGCTGTCTGGTTGAAAGTACAGCCGTTGAAGTTCATGTCGCCGTAAGAGAAGAACAGACCGTTGATGACACAGCCGTTCATATTGATGGTGCCTGCGCCCTGGAAGCCATGATAGCCGTTGCTGCCCATATTGAAGGTGACATTCTCGAAGGTAGCACCATTAGTTACGCTTGCGATATTGCCTGTGCCCTCACAGTTGAAGACTACTCCCTCGACATCGCCCTTGATGGTGATGTTCAGAGAAAGGGCAGGAAGGGTATAGGTGTCAGCTACGAGAATCTCAACGGTCTCACCTGCCTGTGCAGCAGCGACGGCCTCAGCGAGGGTGGCATAAGTGGTGTCACCAATCTTAGCGACAGCGGCAGCAACAGGATATACGACAGTGCCGTTGAGGGTGACGGTGATGCCAGTCTCGGTAGCACTGACGTTGCGATCATCTACCTGTACGAGTGGGTCGATGACATACAATGCCTGGGTTGCGTCGTAGGTTGCAGCAGCGGGGAAGTAGGCTGTAGTGCTGATGGCGCAGTTGCTGATGGTGACATTGTAGTTCAGCATGTTCGAACCGCAAGTTTCCTTGACGTTGAATGCAGCCTTGTTGAGCTTGGTAGAGTTGAAGGTGCAGCCAGTGGCGGTTATGTTGTATTTCGTGGAACCGCTCTCATTGTATACATTCACGAACTTGCCATTGCAGTTCACGGTGCAATTGGTGTAGGTGAGGTCGCCTGCATAGGCCCACATACTATACTCTGCTGCTGTCTGGTTGAAAGTACAGCCGTTGAAGTTCATGTCGCCGTAAGAGAAGAACAGACCGTTGATGACACAGCCGTTCATATTGATGGTGCCTGCGCCCTGGAAGCCATGATAGCCTTTGCTACCCATGTTGAAGGTAACCTTCTCGAAGGTTGCACCATTAGTTACGCTTGCAATATTGCCTTCGCCCTCACAATTGAAGACTACGCCATCGACATCGCCCTTGATGGTGATGTTCAGAGGAAGGGCAGGAAGGGTATAGGTGCCTGCTACGAGAACTTTTACAACGTCGCTTGCCTGTGCAGCAGCGACTGCTGCCTCGAGGGTGGCATAAGTGGTCTCACCAATCTGAGCTACGGCTGCTGTAACCTTTTGGCCATTCTGGAATACGACCTGACCATCGATAGTGACGGTATTCTGGCTTACCTCACCTTCCATCTGATACCACACGCCGCCATTTACGACTGCATCCGTGTCTGAACACTCCAGACCAGTGCAGGTGCTGTTGGAGATGTTGAGGGTGGTGCCATTGGCAGTTCCCTTGATGGCGAATACTGCCTTGTTGGAAGAAGTACCGGCAATGGTACAGTTCTTCATATCGATGGTTGGGGTGATGGCGGTCTCGCAATAAACGTTGAACACACGGTTGCTCACATTGAAGGTACAACCATCGAAAGTGTAATGCTGCGAACTGTAAAGCCAGGCAGTGTAACCAGAAGAATGGTTGAAGGTGCAATTCTTGAAGGTGACATCACCAGAGCCCATATAGGTCAACATACTGGTGAGGGTGCAACCTTCGAAGCTAAGCGATGCACAACGAACGAAGCCGTCATAGCCTGCAGTATCACCATTGACATCCCTCAAGGTGACGTTCTTGAAAGTGACATTAGCGCCCTCGAAGGTGTACTCTGAACCACCTTCGCCGCTGGCGGAGTAATTGGAAGATGTTCCATACCACAGCGTGGTGCTCTCGGCACCAGCTCCATTGATTACGACGTATTTGTTGTCGAAATCCGCACCAGTGATATATTCACCGACAGAAAGAGTGACGACATAAGGGTCGGCCTGTGTGCCCGAACCACTCGTCACGCTAATGGCTGTGGCTGACGATGCGTCTGCCCAAGCCATCGTCCCCGATGTCAGCACAGCCGCTGCCACGAGGAGTTTTTTGAGTTGTTGTTTCATTGTTTGTAATTTGTTAGTATAGTTGGTTCGAATAGAATCGATATGAGCGAACGAATCTGGAGTGCGCTGCGATGGGTTGGCGCACGTCGATAGCGAGGCCTCATCGTGAGGTCTCGGCTGAAAGGTCCGGAAGTCAGAGTCTTGGATTCATAGGGGTGATGCCAAAAGAATGATTAGTTGCGTATAGGCAGCATCACCATATCATGTGTTCTTTGTGATTGGGGTATAGACAAAAGAAAAGTGAAGTGTGAACCTTGGACTTCTTTTGCGTTCACCCAGGTAGCGTAGGAAGGAAACCTGTCAATCCCGTTCGGAAGTTGAAAGCCCACACCCCACAGATGGGATGTAGGCATCAACTATTAAATCGGGATAAGTTTCCAAAGTTCACGGTTCCGCCCATGCAAAATCACATGGCGGATGCTGTGGGTCATCCTTGGCTACCGACCATTATTGTGGCGTCGCTTTATTTCCAGTTGAGTTTCCTACGCTTTTCTGGTGAACGCAAAATAATAGTAGATGCTATCAGTATGTTATGTCGTTCAGCGGTCGGAAATTTCCTCCCAGCCATGTCCCTAAAGTCAGTCATACTGCGCTTCCCAAAGGGGCATTTGATTATTAGAATCGTGCAAAGATACGAAATACCTATCGTTTCTCCAAATTATTGACCCCATTATTTCTCTTGGTGAATAATATTTTGCTGATTTGGGATGTTTTTGATAGGGTAGAGATTACAAAATGAAGCCAATTTTAAAATGTATGGTAGTCGGCAAAGAAATTGACCATAATACGGCGGATGGAACAGTATCTGCGCCTATATGCTGCTTGATATTGCGTGCGAGAGCAGCATATAGGCGCAGATGGTGCTTTTGTGGCAGTGCGAAAGCAGCATATAGGCTCAGATGATGCTTCTGTCGCTGTGCTAAAGCAGGAGGTGGGCACAGATGGTGCTTCGGTCGCTGTGCTAAAGCTGTAGGTGGGCACGGATGGTGCTTCTGTCTCCGTGTGAAAACAGTAGGTAGGCACAGATGGCCTTCCCGTCACCGAGCAGAAGCAGCATGTGGGCGCAGATGGCGTTCTTGTCGCTGAGCGAAAGCAGCATGTGGGCACGGATGGTGTTCCTGATGGCGAGCGAAAGCAATAGGTGGGCGCAGATGATGCTTTTGATGAGGAGCGAAAACAGCAAGTGGGCGCAAAGAGTGCTCCATGTGACGTGCGAAAGCAGTATTTGTGCGCAGATGCTGCTGTAGATGATGAAAGACCCCCATTCCGTTCATCGAAGAGCAAAATGGGGGAGATATTGGAGCAAAAAGTTGTCACAGATTGTTGAATCTGCTGCGTTCGGGAGGTTAACCCCAGAAGAACTGGGTGAAAGCGCGGATGCAGTAGTCCTGATCCTGCATGCTGCCGGTCTCGCGGACCGAGTGCATGCCCCAGACGCCATTGCCCATGTCGACGCCGCGCAAGGGAAGGGTGCCAGTGAGGATGTTGCCTAAGGTGCTGCCACCAGCGATGTCGCTGTGGTTGACGAAGCGCTGGTAGGGCACGCCCGCACGACGGCACACCTCGCCAAAGACGGCAGCACCGTCAGCGTCGGTGGCGTACTTCTGTGCGGCATTGACCTTGATGATGGGGCCACCGCCGAGGACGGGATGATTGGTGGGGTCCATCTTCTCGCCGTAGTTGGGATGCCAGGCGTGAGCATTGTCGGCACTGACCATGAAGCTCTGTTCGATCATGCGGTAGAAGTCGTCCTGCGCGTCGGTGGAGAGGCCCAGTGCCTTTCCTTGCGACAGCACGAGGCGCTGCAGCATCTGTGCGAGGAAGGGCGAGCCGGCGCCCTGCTTGGTGCCCGAGCCGGTCTCCTCGTTGTCGAAGATGGCGAGGACCTGAGTGGTCGAGGGTTCCGAACCGTTGGGCGCCAGGAGCGCCTCCAGTCCTGCATGTACCATCGAGAGGTCGTCGAGCCGGCCAGCCGAGATGAACTCTTGATGGAGGCCTACGGTGCAGGCAGGGGTGGTGTCGTAGAGGTAGAGGTCGAAGTCGAGGATATCCTCGGGCGCTACCTCCAGACGGACGGCAATCTCCTTGAGCAGGAGGCCATCAGCCGAGAGCTGCTCGTCGATGATGCCCAGGACGGGCAGCATGTCCTTCTGCTTCGAGAGGGCGACGCCGTCATTGACCTGACGGTTGAAGTGGATGGCGAGGTTGGGGATGATGAGCAGGGGCTCCTTGATGTGGAGCAGGCGCGTCTGCGGATGCAGCGGGTCACTGGTGCGCAGCATCACGCGGCCAGCCAGCGAGAGGGGGCGGTCGAACCACGTGCTCATCACGGCACCGCCGTAGAGCTCGGTGTTGAGCTTCACGAAGCCGCGCTCCATCTTCATCTCAGGATGAGGCTTGATACGGAAGGTGGGCGAGTCGCAGTGGGCGCAGATGAGGCGGATGCCGGTCTCAGCCATGGGTCGCGAGCCGATGTGGAAGGCGTAGAGCGAGGAGTCGTTCTTGGTGACGTAGAGCTTGTCGCCCGCCTGGACGGCAGGCATGGACTGGGTGGGGTCGAGGCGACGGTAGCCGTGCGCCTCGAGCTGCTCCTCCAGGGTGGCTACGGCGAGGTAGTTGACGGGCGAGGAGTTGAGGAAGTCTATCAGAGTCATTGTCGCTTATTCCTTGACGATGGTGACATCGAGCTTGTTGAATGGGAACATGAAGCCGGAGTTGCGGAGCTGCTGATAGACCTCGTGGTTCATGTAGCCGGCGACGGTCCAATAGTCAGCACTCTTGCACCACGAGCGGGTGGCGATGGTGCAGCCGCTCTCGCCCATCGAGGCAAGTCCCTGCCAGGGGGCAGCGACGGGTTCGCCGGCAATGGGCTCCTTCAGGATCTGGGGGCATGCCATCTGGATCTTCTCGATGGCAGCGCGTACCTCCTCGTAGTCGGCACCGTAGCAGAAGTCGAAGTTGACGTCCACGCGGCGATACTCCTGCTTCGAGACGTTGACCAGCGATCCGGTCGAGAGACCGCCGTTGGGAATGAAGATGGTCTTGTTATCTAGGGTGACGAGGACGGTGTTGAAGATCTGGATCTCCTTGACTACGCCTTCGTAGCCCTGGGCGACGATGTAGTCACCGACCTTGTAGGGCTTGAAGAGCAGGATCATGACGCCACCGGCGAAGTTGCCGAGCGTGCCGCTCATAGCCATGCCTATGGCCATGCCGGCGCCTGCGAAGAGGGCAACGAACGAGGAGGTCTCGATGCCGAGGATGGAGATGATGACGATGATGAGGGCGAGCCAGAGGCCTACCTTGACGATGCTCTCGACGAAGCCTTTGAGCGATGACTCGACACCCTTCTTGTCCATGGCTTTCGTGGTGAGCTTGCAGAGCTTCGAGATGATCCACTTGCCGATGTAGTAGACGATGAGGGCGACGATGAGGTTCTTGCAGAGGTCGATGGCCATGCCGCTGATTTTGTCGAGCATTTGGGGGGAGATGTACTGTTCCATAGTTGATTTGTTATTTTGTTGAGTTGTTGTTGAGTTGTTGTTC
>R14__coassemble_1616_pt1 | contig 10901 bp, 8 predicted proteins | sample R14__metabat2_high_PE_017 | metagenome-assembled genome bin R14 | reverse complement strand
AAATCCCTAAAATAAAACAAATCCCTAAAACCCCGATTATCACAACATTCGTCCCTAAAATCCCTAATATCCCTAAAATCCCTAAAATCCCTAAAATCCCTAAAATAAAACAAATCCCTAAATTCATCCCATGCGCAAAATCATCGTCACCGTGGCTCCCGTATGCCACGTCGGCAAGCCGATACCTGCCGAATGCAAGAACCCATTGACCCCCGAAGAAATCACCGAGGACGTACTGAACTGTTACCGCGCCGGCGCCTGCCAGGTGCATCTCCATACCCGCGACCTGCAAGGCAATCCCACCTTCGAGCTGGACGTCTTCAGCCGCACCATCCACATGATCCGCGAGCACTCCGACATGATCATCCAGGGCTCGACGGGCGGCCTCTCCAGCCTCTCGCTCGCCGAACGCTGCGTCAGCCTCAACGTGCCCGAGGTCGAGATTGCCTCGCTCAACATGGGCTCGGTCAACTTCGGTGAGACGGTCTACGTCAACACCATGCCCGACCTCCGCTATTGGGCCAAGCGCCAGCAGGAGGCCAACGTCGTGCCCGAGATGGAGCTCTTCGACCTCTCGCACGTCGAGTGCTGCTCACGTCTGGCCGACGAGGGTGTGATCCGTCGCCCGCTGCACTACAACTTCTGCGTCGGTCCCGGTGCTTCGAGCAACCTCGCCGCCACCGGCCGCAACCTTGCCCTGATGTGCGCCCTCACCGAGCCCGGCACCTCCTGGGGCATCAACCACGACTCGATGAAGGACTTCCAGATGCTGGCTTGCGCCATCGGCATGGGTGCCAATGCCGTGCGCGTCGGCTTCGAGGACAGCTTCTACTACGCTGAGGGCAAGCGCGCCCACACCAATGCCGAACTCGTCGAACGCCTCGTCGCTCTGATCCGCGCCATGGGCTGCGAACCTGCCACTCCCGCCGAAGCCCGCGAGATGCTCGAGATCGGAACCTATTGGCAGAAATAGGTCACCTTTTAGGTGTTTTATTTTAGTTTCATCATTCGGATCTCTCCATGAAAAAGCGCACCTTCATCCTGACGCTCCTCGTCATCCTCAGCGTCATCACCTTCCTCGACCGCACCTGCATCACCTTCTCCTCGATGGAGATCAAGGCTGACCTTGGCATCGACCAGAGCGGCTGGGGATGGGTGATGAGCATCTTCACCCTCTCATACGGACTCATGCAGATACCCCTCGGCGCCCTCGGCGACCGCGTAGGCCATCGCTGGGTCCTGGCACTCATCGTCCTCTGGTGGTCGGCATTCACCAGCTTCACAGGCATGGCAGGCGGACTCCTGTCGATGCTCGCCATCCGCTTCTGCTTCGGCATCGGTGAGGCAGGCGCTTCGCCCTGCTCCACCAGCGTCATCTCCCGTTGGTTCGAGAAGGACAAGGTCGGCAAGGCACAGGGCTACATCTGGGCGGCCACCCGTCTGGGCGGTGCCGCAGCTCCCTTCATTGTCCTGCCTCTCGTCGCCTCGCAGGGCTGGCGCTTCTCGTTCTACCTGCTCGGCGTCATCGGCGTGGTGTGGTCCATCGTCTGGATATGCACCTACCGCGACAAGGAGCGTCCGCACCACACCCTGCACGAGAAGGCGCACATTGCCCGCGAGAAGCTCCACGAGGGTCACGAACAGGCACATGAGGCCAAAGAGATCATCAAGGAACGTGCGCACGAGATTCCGTGGCGACGCATCTTCACCAACGGCCAGTTCTGGATCCTCTGCATGATGTACTTCTTCTATGCCTTCGGCTCGTGGTTCTTCTTCACCTGGTTCCCCGAGTTCATGAAGGCGGGACGCGGCTTCACTGCCGACGAGCTCAAGTACGCCGTCGCCATCCCGTTCCTGATGAGTATGTGCGGCAACATCGCCGGTGGCTACCTCACCGACCGTCTCACCGCGAAGTACGGCATCAAGGTGGGACGCAAGGCGCTCGGTTCGACGTGCCTCGCCGTCTCGGCGGTCTGCATGGTGCTGGCAGCCTTCATCCCCGGCAAGGTAGCGGTCTTCGTCTTCCTGTCGCTCTGCTTCGGCATCTTCGACCTGATGCTCCCCTCGGCATGGGCGCTCTGCATTGACCTGGGTCACCACTTCGCCGGCTCCATCTCGGGTGCCATGAACACGTTCGGCAACCTGGGCGGCTTCTGCTGCTCGCTGATGTTCGGCTATCTGCTCAAGTCGACGGGCAACTACAACCTCCCGCTCTACATGATCGGAGGCACCCTGCTGCTCTCGGCCATCCTCTTCGCCTTCCTCAATCCCTCCAAGCCCATCATTCCCGAGGAGGAAGAAGAGTAAAACAATGTAAGGTTCGGCCTTAACCTCAGCTCGCAGCGTACCTGCCAATCTGTTCGGATCAGCCGACAATTATGAATTATGAATTATGAATTCTGCATTATGAATTCTGCATCGAAAAACACCCGCCTCGTCGTCTTCGATGACGATCCCACCGGCATACAGACCGTCCACAGCTGCCTCCTCGTCACCGACTGGAGCGACGCCAACATCCGCACCGCCATGCAGGACGAGGTGCCCTTCTTCTACGTCCTCACCAACACCCGCGCCCTCACTGCCGACGATGCCCGCCGGACGCTCACCAGCGCCATGGAGGCAGTACTGAGGGTCAATGAGGAGTTCCACTACCGACTGATCTGCATCTCGCGCAGCGACTCCTGCCTGCGCGGCCACTTCCCGCTGGAGCCCGAGACGATGCGCCAGGTGCTCCGTGACCACGGCTATCCCGTCTGGCCCGTCACCCCCTTCGTCCCCGCCTTCATCGAGAGCGGACGCGTCACCATCGACGGCACCCATTACATGCGCGACGGCCTCCGTCTCGTCCCCGTCTCTGAGACCGAGTTCGCCCGCGACAACGTCTTCGGCTACCGTAATGCCCACCTCGTCGATTACATCCGCGAGAAGGGTGCCGACCCTTCCGACTATGAGGTGGTCAATGCAGCCTCGTATGACGAACTCAATGCCTACTGCCAGCGTCTGCTCAATGAGACCGAAGGGTGGGAGGGAGCCATCGTCATACGCAGTTCGTCGTCGTTGCCCAAGGCATTGAGCGGCATCAGCGACCGTCCGTTGCTCAGCAGCCGTGACCTCCGCATCAAGGGGCATGAGCCGGGTGTCTTCATCGTCGGCTCACATGTCCACAAGACCACCGAGCAGCTCCATCATCTGCTGGAGTGCGACGGCGTGCGCGGCATCGAACTGCCCATCGACCAGATTCTCAACGAGGCAGACGCCTTGATGCAGCACACGCTCCAGACGATGAACAATATGTACATCCTCGGCCTCACGCCCGTGGTCTACACTGCCCGTCAGGAGGTGCGCATCGACGACGCTGACGCCCGCCAGAGACTGGGACAGACGGTGTCAGACTTCCTCGTCGAAATCGTCCACCGCCTGCCTTATACGCCCGCCTATCTGGTTGCGAAGGGGGGTATCACGAGCCACGACATCCTCACCCGTGGGCTCGAGGTGAAGACGGCTCGCGTGATGGGACAAGCCATCAACAGCGTCCCCTGCATCATGACCGAGCGTTTCCCCTACATCATCTTCCCCGGCAATGTCGGCGGTCCCGACTCTCTCCGCGAAATCTACGAGAAGTTTCAGAAATGAAAATTATAAGCATTAGGAGTATTTCTAATCAGTTCTGATAATTTCTTTCAGTCAACAATAATGCCCCCAAAAGAAAGAATGTCTGCTTCCGACCCTTCGGCATGGCAGACATTCTTTCATTTTTTCATTCTTTCATTCTTTCATTCTTTCACTCTTTCATTCTTTCATTTCACTCGAGTCCCAGGAACTTCCTCAGTCCCAGCACGCCGAGCACGGGCGACGAGAGGACGGGCTTGCCGGTGAGCTCCGAGAGGCGCTGCTCCATGCGCGCCATCGAGCCCTGAGCCAGGACGAAGAGGTCCACCCGGTCGGCAATACGAGCGGCTGCTTCGGCAATGAGTCGGTCGTGGGTGGCACCATCACCGCTCTGACCGGCAGCAAAGGCGCCATCGGCAAGGCCTTCGACCAGCTCCACCTCGGTGCCAGCCTCCTTGGCACAGTTGCGCAGCAAGCGGCAAGTGGGGTCCAGGGTCGTGGGGAGCGTCGAGATGACGCCGATGCGCTTGGCCTCGCGCACTGCCTTCTCAGCCATAGGACGGTCGATGCGGAAAACGGGCACGCGTGCTATGCCAGCAGCCATGTCGGCAATATCTCCGACCGACGAACAGGTGTTGAAGATCACGTCTGCACCCGAATCAGCAGCAGCATTGTAGTAATCCAGCAGACGACGACGCACGGCAGGCGTCACTGCATTGTTGGCTATCACTTCCTTGATCAGCGAGCTCTCGGCAATGTGCTCGACCTGAACTTCAGGAATCAACTCATGGAATGTCTCGGTCAATGGTCCGACGAGGGCCATGGCGGTGTGGACGCAAACTACTTTCTTCATAATGTGTTATTTTTGTGGTTAATGTATATTTGTATTTGTGGCTAATGTCTATTTGTATTTGTGGCTAATGTCGATATATTCTGATGTGCTCAGGCGCAATGCCTGGCACGATATTGCGAAGGCGTCATCTCATAGCTCTGACGGAACACGCGGCTGAAGTAGCTGACGTCATCGAAACCGCACTCCACGGCGACGTCGCCGATGCCCTTCGCTGCCTCGTCACGCAGCAGCTGGCAAGCATGATCCAGACGGAGCTGAAGCACGTAGGCAGAGGGAGCACAGCCCGTTATCTCCTTGACGCGCCGGTTCAGCGTCGAACGGCTCATGTTCAGGCGGCTGGCAAGCGTGTCGAGCTGGAGGTCACCTGCCACCATCTGCTCGTCCACCACCTCATGCAGCCTGTCCAGCAGCCGTCGCATCTCAGCTACATCCATGGAGGCTGTCGGTGTGAATGCAGCGCCATCCGAAACTGTCACATCTGTCAAACTGTCACGCGCGATGAGCGACTGCATCCTCTGACGGAGGCCGATGCGCTGCCGGAGCAGGCGGCTGACCATGGCGCGGAGTTCGTCGGGATTGAACGGCTTGAGCAGGAAGCCGTCGGCACCGTCCTCATAGCCACGCACACGGTCCTCATCATCCGAGCGTGCCGAGACGATCACGATGGGTACGTCGGCAAGCACCTGCGACTGCCGGATGGCGCTGCAGAGCTGGTAGCCGTCCATGCCGGGCATCATGAGGTCCGTGATGATGAGGTCGGGCAGATGCTGCGTGGCCTTGCGCAATGCCTCATAGCCATCGGCAGCCTTCAGCACACGGTAGTGGGGTTGCAAGGTGAGCGACATATAGTCCGAGATGTCCGCATTGTCGTCCACGATGAGCAACAGTGGCTTTTCGCTTTCGGCCGATTCCCCATCAACGCGCTCCATGTCAGCCAATGACTGGCCCGACATGCCGCGCAGATAGGAGGGGGGTTCGACATCGGTCGGGCTTCCCTGCACCGCCTGCTCGAGGCTCCAGGGAGTGATGTGGACATCCTCCTGCGGGCAATGGATGGGCAACTCGATATGGACATCGGTGCCACGAGGGGTATTGCTGCGTGCCTCGATGGAGCCGCCCATCTGCTCGACCATCTGGCGGACGTAGGGGAGGCCCAGCCCCGTGCTGCCCTCCATCCGTGCATTCTCGCCTTGATAGAAGAGTTCGAAGACATGCGGCAGGTCGGCCTCGGGAATGCCCGTACCCGTATCGATGACGTCGAGCTGCAGTCGGTCCATGACGAGCGCAGTCTGAACGGTGACACTGCCGCCCGCGGGTGTGTGCTTGAAGGCATTGCCCACCAGGTTGCTGATGATCTTGTCGTAATATTCTGCTACGAAATCGGCTTCGATGGAGGGCAGGGGAGAGGCGAACGAGAGCGTCAGCTGACGCATCCGGGCGAAGTCACTATAGTTCGAAATCGTCATACGAAGGAAGGCATTGACGTCGCCATGACGCCATTCGCGTGGTGCAAAGCCCGCTGCAATGCGTGAGAGGGAGAGCAGCTGATTGACAAGTTCGAGCAGCGAACGGCCCTGATGCTCAATGCTCTGGAGGCAATGCTGACGGCGAGAGGCAGGCAGGTCGCCCGCCTTGAGCTGCTGGGCAAGGCCGAGGATCACGGTGAGTGGCGTACGGAACTCATGCGTGATGTTGCGCAGGAAGGTCATGCGCATGGTATCCAGTCGCGCCATTGCCTGCAGACGGAGCTTGCGGTTGTGCGACGCATACCAGATCATGCCGATGGCAATGACTGCCGTGAGCAGCAGCAGCGCCTCGATGAGCTGGATGATGCGGTGCATCCATTGGTTCTGGTCGTAGGTCTCCTGTAGCTGCCGCATCTCGCGCTGGGTCTGCTGCTGCTCGAAGGCAATGCAGAGGTCTCGCAGTTCGTGGTTGCGGTCGGCATTGTTGAGGCTGTCGCCCCATGCCTGGCTCTGGCGGTAGGCAGCGAGCGCACCGCGATAGTCACCCTGTCCCTCCAGCAGCCGTGCCTTGAGCGAAGTGGCCTCCTCGAGATACTCCAGCGAATGCAGGTCGGTGGCAATCTGCAGCACTTCGTCCACATAGGTGCGCGCCTCGGCAATGCGGCCTTGCTTGAAGAGGTTGTCGGACAATGCCAGCAGCGGCTCCACGGCATGCCAGCGGTCCTCGTTGTCGGTCATCATGTCGGCTGCCGTGCGGAATTCGCGTTCGGCTGCCTGGAGGCTGTCGAGCTCCTCATAGACGTTGCCGAAGTGGACGTGGCAGAGCGACACGCCCATCTGTGACCCGGTCTGCTCGTTCAGCGCCATCGACTGCTGATAGTACCAGCGGGCACTGTCCAGCTGATGCCGCCCCTGGAGGATGCTGCCGAGGTTGGCATAGTTGATGGCCATGCCGAGGGCACTGCCCAGCTGCGTCTCGCCCGCCAGAGCACGACGGAAGCAACGCTCGGCCATCTGGTCGTTGCCGAGGGTCAGATGTACGTTGCCAAGGCCGTTGAGCGAGACTACGCGGTTCTTGACCGCCTGTGCTGAGGTATCGCTCGAGGCTTCGGCATAACCCAATGCCTGATAATGGTAGCCCAGCGCCTGCTCGAGGCGTCCCAGTCGGCGGAAGGTAGTGCCTAACTGATTGTAGTCCTGCACGATATAGAGTGTGTCACCACAGCGCAACGAGAGGTCGAGCGCGCGAACCTGAAGGTCGAGCGCCGACGCGAAGTCGGACTTCTCCCTGTACTGGCGGCCTTCGGCACGAAGCGTGGCTGCCTCGCTGCGCAACGAGTCTCGCTCGGCTACGGTGAGCGGCGCCTTCTGATTGAGGTTGAAGAGCGTGCAGCCACCGAGCGTGAGCAGCAGCAGGGGCAAAAGCAGGAGTAGGAGAGTGGTCGTCCGAAGGGAGCGCATGGGGAATCGTATGGGGAGGAAGTTTTCGAACACAGATTGAACAGATCAAACAGATTGGAACAGATTTTTTGAGATGCAAGAGATGCAATATTGAGCGACGAAAAGATCTGTTCAAATCCATCCGATCTGTTCAATCTGCGTTCTGTTAGAATCCGCTTTTGTTTAAGGTCGCTAAAAAGTACGCTGCAAAGATACACATTTTTAGAATATATTGGTCAATTTTCGGTCAAAAACTTGCATGTTCGGGACAAAAATGCCCACTTTCTGCCCCAAAATGATGCATTTTCGAGTAAAATGATTCACGTTTTTTTGGCAGATTCGACCGAAATGCGTATCTTTGTACCCTCCGAAAACACTTGTTTTTACCCCATAATACCCTGCGAAAATGAAGAAAATCCTCACTTTTCTGGCACTTTTTGCCCTCATTTGTGCCCCAATGATGGCGCAGTATGAACGCGTGAACGACATCAATTATCGCCCGGATGCCACCGATGCCTATGCGCAGGAACGCTGCCGGCTCGACGTCTATTACCCCACGCAGCTACACGATGCGCCAGTCGTGGTGTGGTTCCATGGTGGCGGCCTGGAAGGCGGAGGCAAGGACATCCCTGCCGAACTGCAGGACGAGGGCTACGTCGTAGTGGCAGCCAACTACCGCTTCTTGACCCGAGCCACCATCGACGACTGCATCGACGACGCTGCTGCCGCCGTGGCATGGACCTTCCAGCACGCTGCCGAGTACCATGGAAGTGCCCGTAAGGTCTTCGTCACGGGCCATTCGGCGGGCGGCTATCTGACCGACCTGATTGGTCTGGACAAGCATTGGCTGGCCAAATATGGCGTTGATGCCGACTCGATAGCGGGTCTGCTGCCGCTCAGCGGGCAGGTGATTACCCACTATAATGTCCGCAAACCGCAGGGAAAAGGCCCGTTGGAGCCCACTATTGACCAATATGCACCCCTCGCGCACCTCCGCGCAGATGCCCCTCCGATGGTCATTATCAGCGGCGATCGGGAGCTGGAACTGTACGGAAGGTACGAGGAACAGGCCTACTTCTGGCGAATGCTGCGCCTCGTCGGACATCCCGAATGCTCGCTCTACGAGATCCAGGGCTTCGACCACGGCGCCATGTGGCGTCCTGGCCTGCACATCGTCAAGTCGCACATCAAGAGCATTTTACAGAAGAATGCGGGAAGTGAATGACACCCTTCGACAAAACTTTCTGAAGAATTGCCCAGAACAACATTGATTCCCGAGTGTGACAGTTGTGACAGTTTTTTGCAGACCCCCGTGTCGACATAGATAGACTTCTATGGCACGAAAAAAAACTGTCACAACTGTCACAACTGTCACAAAGATAACGTCATGTGCCAACAACTGTTCGTTGAACAATGCATATCACGAACCAATGGTTCGGCGGACAGGGATAATGCGCCATCGAGCCCCAACTCGTTGACGAAGGTAATCTGCTGAATACCACCCGCTGTCGGAGGGGGGTAAGTTGAACTTACCCATTTTCGAGACGTTGCATAACCCCTTTCGAACTGACGTCCAGCACCTGGCACACATCCTAATAATTCGATTTATTTCCCTGCAGCCCTCTGCGCCTCTCCGCACAACCATATCAATTCGCTCTGGCCATACAGCTTGAGGCTCTTGATCCGGAGTCCATTATCGAGGACGCGGTCGTCCTGCTGATGGGCACGGCGGTGCTCGGCGGTGCTGGCATCCAGGTCAAAAGCGCGAGGGCGGCGTCCTCGCCTCATCCCTCCTCCATCACCCTCCACTTGAGCTCGGCGGTGCTGACGTCCATATCGCACAGCTGGCGTGCCAGGTCGTTCATGTTATGGAAGCGGTCGTAGTCCGAGACCGGAGGACGCGAAGGGTGAGCGGGGGTGGTGTTCATTCTGTTTGCCGCTGGGGTATTGTTCATTCCGTTTGTCGCTGGGGTGTTGTTCATTCTGTTTGCCGCGGAGGTGTTGTTCATTCTGTTTGCAGCGGGGGTGGAGGCATCCACCTCCCCCATGTGAGCCAGACGGCTGGGCATGGCGTCGAGGTCGGCGGGCCAGGGTGCCAGTATCAGCAGCGAGCCGTCGCAGCAGGCATCGAAGCGCTGGCGCTCGGGCTTCCAGTGCGGGCGGATGGGCTCCTTCTGGAGGTGGATGAGGGGCAGGCGCTCGGTGAGGGCGCGGTTCTTGATGTCGCGCTCGCCCGGGCTGATGCCCGGCGTCACCAGCACCGTCAGCTCGCGCGCCTCGCTGAGCAGCGCCTCGCTCTCGGCGGCATAGGCGGCGGTCTGGTGGTAGGGCAGCGTGGTCTTCATCTCCAGCAGCGTGGAGGTGGGCGGCGCCTTCAGCTCTGCGAGGGTGGGCAGGCCGAGGCGCTGGCGCTCCTCGTCGGTGAGCTGGCCGTAGCGCGCCTGGCGGTGGCAGAAGACCTGCTCCTTGCACGGCCTGCGCAGCAGCATGAAGTTGCCGAAGGCCGAATAGCGCACGCCGGCGATGGTGAGGCACAGCGACCGCTGCATGTAGTCGGGGCGGAGGCGGCGCACGATGGCGCGCCGCGGGTTGTCGTGCACGTAGCGTATCATGGCGTCGAGCTGGCCGCGCCGCATCAGGATGGTGTCATCGTAGTTGTCGTCGAAGAGGGGGAATGGCTCGCTGGATGGGCCGCATAGTACGCTGTACGCTGCGCCCTCGACATGCGCGTCAGGGGCTTATCGGGCAGAGGTTTATCAGGTTGAGGCGAGGAAGCAGGGGCAATGGGGGCGGAACCGGGAGAGGCAGCCTGCGGCTGAGCAGCCAAGCGTGGCTGCTCAACGGAAACATCGCCCTGTCGCGCCTCGTCTCCCGGTCGCGCCCCGTCGCATGCCTTGGTGGAGGTGGCCGTGTTTCCGTGCGCGGCCACGCTTGGCCGCGTAGCCTCTGGCTGCTGCACCTTCCCGTCACGCTCGGCCTGCTGCCCGCCATCTATGCTCTGTTCCTGCATCCACCACCATCGGCTGGTGCATGCCGCCTTCAGGCGGCGCACCACCTCCCCCACGCTCACCGTCATCCGCTCCTCCACGAAGAGCACCACGTGGCAGTGGTCGGGCATCGCCACCTTGGCGAGGATGCGGAGGTGTCGGCCCTGCTGCGCCTGGATCTCGAGGGTGCGCTCCCACTCCTCCATCACGATGTCGCCGAGGGGGGTGAGCACGACGCCCGGCACCGCCATGTTCATGTTCAGCTCGCTCAACAGCGGGCGCCGTCCAGCCACGCACAGCGTGATCAGGTAGATGCCGCGGGCATAGTAGTCGTGACCCGGGCAATGCCGGCGGTGCGACGGCTCGTCAGGCACCGGCGAAGAGGGGGTGTTGTCCTTGTTCATTAGCGTGGGCGTAATAGCAATGAGTGTAAAGTAAATGAGTGTAAAGTATGCGCAGCAAAGATACGCAAAATATCTTACACTTCCAAATATTTCTGCCAGAAATGCAGATGAATCCTTCTCCCCTTTTCCCGGATCTTACGCT
>R14__coassemble_1580_pt1 | contig 11148 bp, 7 predicted proteins | sample R14__metabat2_high_PE_017 | metagenome-assembled genome bin R14 | reverse complement strand
ACCTATGCCCGCAATACCTCCAACTGGGAGCATCGCATCCTGACCACCGGCACGGGTCGCGACATCGTCACCGAGGGCATCGTCGTCTCGAACGACGGTCCCTGGGGCGCCCTCTATCAGCAGCTCATCCTGCGTCAGCCCGGTACGGGCGCTGACGGCGCCTGCATCGTCCTCGCCATCAAGAACACCTGCCTCTATCCCTACTTCCCCATCGGACAGAAGGTGCGCGTCAAGCTCTCGGGCCTCTACATCGGTGCCTACAGCAAGACGCCCAAGATAGGCTATCCCTACTTCACCTCGAAGGACAATCACTCGCTCGGCCCCATCCCGTTCGAGATGTGCGCCACGAACATCATTGCCATTGGCCAGCCCAATCCCAACTGTGAGGAGTGCCAGTACCTGGACTTCACGACCGTGGAGGGCTGCGACCTGCTGCGCGACCGCAACTACATGAAGTACGAGCACTGCCCCTACATGGGCATCGTGCGCGGCAAGTTCGTCGGTGCCAACGACAAGGACATCCTGGCTCCCAACGACCCTACCATCTACGACGATGGCTACGGCGTGGACCGCTATATGGCGATGACCAATGGCGGCTACATCACCGTCCGCACCTCGACGCAGAACGAGATCTCCAACATCGTCATGCCTAAGGGCAAGGAGGTGGAGCTCCGAGGCGTCATGACCTACTACGACGGCTGGCAGATTCAGATCCGTGATACCACCGACTTCGTGATACTCAACAACTAATCGTAAAATTGTAAATAGTAAAAAACGTCAAATATGAAAAAACTTTTTTATCTTGCCTCCCTCTGCTGTCTGGCATTGACCAGTTGCGAGGATGTGCCTGCACCCTACGAGATGTTCGTACAGAAGTCCGAGGAGACGACCGAGGACGTGGCTTCCGGCAGCGGCACCGTCAGCGACCCCTACAATGTGGCCATGGTCACCCAGATCCTCGACAATGGCGAGGAGACCACTTCGAGCGTCTACATCAAAGGCATCATCTGCAAGGTTCCTTCGATCGATACCTCCTACGGCAATGCCATCTACTATATCTCTGACGATGGCAACAGTTCCTCCACCACCTTCGAGATCTATCGTGGCTACAGCCTCGGTGGCAAGAAGTTCACCAAGGACGATGAGATCGTGCTGGGCGACACCGTCGTCGTCTATGGCGTCATCACCAACTACAATGGCACCTACGAGACCACCAGTGGCTCGTCGATCTACAGCATCAATGGCAGCACCAGTGGCGGTTCGTCCGACACGCCGAGCGCTCCTACCGAGGGTGCAGGTTCGCGCAACGAGCCTTACAACGTAGCCAGCGCCCAGAAGGCTTCGGGCACTGCCTGGGTCGAGGGTTACATCGTCGGCTATGTCGACGGCAATGCCTACGAGTCGGGCGCCAAGTTCGCCGTGCCCGGCGAGGCTCAGACCGAGGTGCTCCTGGCGGATGCTGCCGACGTCACCGAAGCCTCGAAGTGCATGCCTATCCAGCTGCCTGTCGGTGCCATCCGTACGGCACTTGAACTCTATGCCAACCCCTCGATGTACAAGCAGAAGGTCCAGCTCTATGGCTCCATCGAGACCTACTTCGGCACCACCGGCATGAAGTCCACGTCGTGCGCCATCTACGGCGACAAGGTCATCGGCACCGATCCTGACAATCCGACTCCCGCTGGCGATCCTCAGGGCGATGGCACCGCCTCCAACCCCTACAACGTGGCTGCCATCCTCCAGTACACCTCATCGCTCGCTGCCGACACCAATTCAGACAAGGAGCTCTACTTCAAGGGTATCGTCTCGTCGACCACCGACATCTCGACCACCAACAACAACGCCACCGTCTACATCTCCGACGATGGCTCTTCGGCCAACGAGTTCTACGTCTTCCGTTGCCTGGGCGTCAACAAGGGTGACATCACTTCGTCCGACATGATCAAGGCAGGCGACGTCGTCGTCATGTGCGGCAAGGTGGTCAACTACAAGGGCAACACCCCCGAGACCGTCCAGAAGGAGGCCTACATCGTCTCGATCAACGGTTCAGGCACGACACCTGACGAGGGCGGCGATGACTCGGGTTCGACCGAGCCCGCTTCGGAGATCACCGTGGCTCAGTTCCTCGCCAATGCCGACACCAACACCACCTATCGTCTGCGTGGCGTGGTCACCGGTTCGATCAACACCACCTACGGCAACTTCGACCTCGAGCAGAATGGCAGCACCATCTACATCTACGGCCTGGTCGATGCCAGTGGCAGCAACTGCTACACCAGCAAGGGCATCCAGTCGGGCGACTCCATCGTCGTCGAGGGCAAGTACATGGAGTACAATGGCAAGCCTGAGATCAAGAATGCCCTCTACATCTCTCACAGCTCGGCAGGCGGCTCGGGTTCGGAGGATCAGGGCGGCGGCTCGGGTTCGGGCGATGAGGGCGGCTCGGGCGACGTCACTCCTACGGGCGAGAGTGTCACCTTCGATATGGCGGGCAACGTCTTTGGCATCGACACCGACAAGCAGACCGCTGCCAAGACCTACACCTATAGCAACTACAGCATCACCCTTACTCCTAGCAGCGATGCCAGCTTCTACTACAACTCCAAGGACCAGTACGTCATCCTCGGCAAGCAGGGGGCAACGCTCGAGTTCGGTGCCTTCGACTTCGCCGTCAGCGCCATCGAGGTGACGGGCCGTTCGGCTGCTTCGGGCAATGTGCTCCAGAATATCTATGTGGGCGACACTGCCATCAGCACCGAGACCAAGGGCGCTCAGGGTACCAACGTCTACAATATCCCTGCCGAATATCAGGCTGCAGGCACCCGCTACACCCTCAAGGTGACCTCCAACCACAACACCCAGTTCACCGAAATCAAGATCTACAAGGCTAAGTAAACGATCATGGACATTCGTAGTTCCCTATACATCCTCATGACAGCTGCAGTGCTTTCCACTGCAGCCGTCTCGTGCGACGATGACCTTCCTGCCGTCATCCTTGGACAGAAGGCGTCGGACGATTCCGGCTCGGGCGGTTCGGGCATCAACACCCTCCCCAGCGAATACCTCAAGCGTTATGAGGTGCCCCAGCTCTCGGACAACGGCATCTTCATCGAGCACAGCGCCCTCTATGGCAGCGACTCGGTCATGACCTATTGCCTCGAGTACGATGCGTCAGCGATGCATTCGCGCTGGGTCGCTTTCCGCTTCGACAACTACACAGGTTCGAACAACGTGGGCCGCTCCAACGAGCCTTTCACTGACGATCCCGACCTGCCTTCGGCTTGCCGTATCGGCAGCAACGGCTTCGGCAGTGCCTACTACGACGTCTCGGGCAACTATCAGCAGCTGCCATCCAACCAGTTCGACCGCGGTCACCTCTGCGCTTCGGCCGACCGCTACATGAGCACTGCAGCCAACGAGCAGACCTTCTATATGTCGAACATGTCGCCCCAGATGTCGAAGTTCAATTCGCCTTACTGGTCGGCCTACGAGGCATTCGTCCAGAACCGCGGACGCTCGTCGCTCTACTGCGATACGCTCTACGTCGTCAAGGGCGGAACCATCGGTCAGGGTCAGACGCTCGGCTACGTGCCTCGCACCAATGGCGCCAAGGTCACCATCCCCAAGTATTACTTCATGGCGCTCCTCAAGTGCAAGAACAACACCTTCGAGGCCATCGGCTTCTGGATGGAGCACAAGGTCTATGATGCCTATACCAACGACGCTCCCCCTACATCCGAAATCGCCGCCCATGCCGTCACCATCGACGAGCTCGAACTGCACACGGGCATCGACTTCTTCCACAACCTGCCTGACAACATCGAGCAGAGCGTGGAGGCATCGTTCACCCTCTCCAACTGGGGCCTCTGACCCTAACTGGCGAATCTGAATGCTTCATAAACAGACGTGAGAATTGCATTGCAAAGACTCTAAAATTACTCAAAGTGCGGAAAAATCGACCCGAAAATCGATTTTTCCGCCTTTTTTTGACCACCTAATCAAATTATTGATTATATTTGCGCCAAATTTATTAATATTTATACGCGTATGAAGAAACTTTTACTTTCTGTATCGCTCGTCGCCATGTCAGTTGCTGCCATGGCTGAGACGCTCAACAATTATCAGGCTGCCTCTGAGATTGTCAGCGGCAGCAAGTACCTCATTGCCGCTAATGCCGATGGTACCTACAAGGCTGCCTATGCGCTGGCTGAGTCCAAGACTTATGGCTACCTCTATGCCAATGACGAGACTGCCGTCGATGGCGTCATCTCCACTGCGAAGACCGATGCTGACTGGACCATCACCGCTGTCGAGGGTGGCTACACCATCCAGGACATTTACGGCCGCTACCTCTATCAGACGGGTACCTACAACAGCTTCAATGTCGCTGCTGCCATGCCTGAGGCAGGCGCCGTCTGGACCATCGCCATCGCTGATGGCAAGGCTACCATCACCAACTCCTCGGTAGGCAAGTACATCCAGTATTCCACCTCCTACAAGAGCTACGGCTCCTACAGCACTGAGAGCGGTCTGCTGCCTGAGCTCTTCGTCTACACGGGGTCTTCCGACAGCCAGGATCCTGACCCGGAACCCGAACCTGAGCCAAGCGCTGAGGTGCAGGAGATCACCCTCGCCGACTTCCTCCAGAAGGCCGATACCGAGACCACTTATCAGCTGCGTGGCCTCGTAGGTGAGGTCAAGAACACCACCTACGGCAACTTCTACCTCGTCGATGGTGAGGCTTCGATTTATGTCTATGGCCTCGTATTGGCCGATGGCACCACCCAGCAGTGGACCAATCTCGGCATCCAACAGGGCGACAGCATCGTGCTGCAGGGTACCTATATGCTCTACAATAGCACGCCTGAGATCAAGAATGCTGTCTACGTCAGCCACAAGTCCAATGGCAGCGTCGAACCAGATCCTGACCCGGAGCCAGATCCAGAACCCGGTGAACTTACTCCCGACACTGCTATCGATGGCAACTACTTCCTGAACGGCAGTTTCGAGTCGTGGACCGACGACCTGCCTGACTACTGGAAGTCCACCACCACCGCCTCCAGCGCTACGCTCCAGCAGTCCGAGGATCCTCGCACGGGCGACTACAGCGTCCTCGTACAGGGCGCCAGCAGCAACAAGCGTCTGGCCTATCGTGAGCTCGTCCTCGCTGCCGGCACCTACACCTTCTCGTTCTATGCAAAGGCTCCTGCAGGCAACGATGCCTGTGAGGTCCGTCCCGGCTATACTCCTGTCGATAACGACAACAAGGTCGGCACCTATGCCTATGGCGAATATGCGAAGGTTTCGACCGAATGGACTCTCGTACAGTACAAGTTCGAGCTCACCGACGTCACCCGTCTCAACATGCTCATCATGAACCCCAAGAACTGTGGCGACGTCATCATCGACGATGCACGCCTCGAGGATGGCGACAAGACTTCGGCCATCCGTGTCATTCGCAATGACCGCAAGGCAGCTCCTGCTGTCTGCTCTTCAGATGCCATCGATATGAGCAATGCCGTGGTCTACAATATCTGCGGCCAGCGTGTCTCGGATATGAGCAAGAAGGGCATCTATATTGTCAATGGCAAGAAGTTCGTGGTCCGTTAATATGCGCATCTTCTCTGTCGTCGCCTGCATCGGCCTGCTGGCTTTTGCTCATCATACTTGTGCCAGTTCGCGCAGCCATACGGCTGCTCGGACTGGTGTGGAGTCAGGTCAGTCAATCCCGCAAGGCTACTACAGTGCCATCGACGGCCTCCAGGGCAGCAGTCTCAAGGTCGCCCTCGGCAGCATCATCAGTGAGCACGAGGTGCTGCCTTACAGCGAGCTCTGGTACCACTATGAGTACACCGACGTGGTTCCCGGCACCGAGAACCAGGTCTTCGACTACTACTCGCCCGAGGTCTACTACTTCACCGGCACGGGAACCAATCCCTCCGGTGCCAACAAGGAGCATTGCTGCCCACAGTCCTGGTGGGGCAAGGGAGCCACGTGCAACTGCTACTCCGACCTCTTCAACGTGATGCCCTCCGAGTCGGACGCCAATTCGGCAAAGAGCAACTTCCCCCTCGGCATCGTGGGCAGCACGGTCACTTACAGCAATGGTCGCATCACGGTGGGTGAGTCTGCACGTTCGGAGTACGACGGCAAGGTCTTCGAGCCGTGCGATGAGTTCAAGGGCGACTTCGCTCGCATCTACTTCTACGTCGCCACCTGCTATGCCAATGCGGCATGGGGCTCCAGCGCTTCGGTCGCCTCTACCTGCCCCTTCACGCAGGAGGACTATCCCACCATCCAGTCCTGGCTCCTGCCGCTGCTCATGCAGTGGAATGCCCAGGATCCTGTCTCTGAGTGGGAGGTGATCCGTAACGGACGCGTCTATGACGAGCAGCGCAACCGCAATCCCTTCATCGACTATCCCCAGCTGGCTGACTATATCTGGGGTGACAGCGCCCAGTTTGCCTTCGACCTTGAACATGCCCTGGTCAATGGTTCTGCTTCGGGTGCCACCCCTGGCGGCATCCCCGACACGCCCGACCCGACTCCTGACGATGGGGGAGAGGACGACCCTTATGGGGACGGTGAGTCCGCCATCGGCACCATCCTCCTTGACGAGGACTTCGCGTCGGCTGCCGCGGGCAACGACACCGAGACCACGGGTCAGGGTAACACCCTCTGGGAGGGCAACGACAACTTCCCCTCCGTTTCCAACATCTTCCAGGCAGGTGGTGCAGTCAAGCTCGGCAGCAGCAGCAAGTTGGGAAGTCTCACCTCGCGTCCGCTGGGTAATGCCGCGGGCACTTCGCTCACGGTCGAAATTTATGTCAAGGGCTGGACTAAACTTGAGGGCCTCCTCCAAGTCTCAATCAATGGAGGTGATTCTGTAGAGGTAGCTTACGATGCCTTGATGTCCGACCCCTATCAGCTGGTCACCGTGACGCTTCCTGACTGTCCTGCCAATGCTGAGCTCACCATTGCCCACAGTGCCAAGCGCTGTTTCCTCACCCAGGTGCGTGTAGGCATCACAGGCTCCGAACAGGCCATCTCCGCTCCTCACAGCGATGTCTCCTCGTTCCGCTCGGTCACCTATACCCTCCTCGGTCATCGGCTGGCTGAGGGCTGTCGCGGCATCCGGGTCAGCGATGGTCGCCTCCTGCTCCTGCAGTGAGTATCCGGATTGCTCCCTGTCAGCGGCTATGTCTGGCCGAGCACATTTATCCCGCCCCTAATAAGCAATCATCAAAATAAATTATTAACCCCGGTGGATTCGACGCTTCGTGCTTTGCATCCACCACAAAAAAACATCCCAACAAAATGAAAAAGATCACTATCGTTCTTATGGCAGCTCTGATGCTCGTCATGAACTCTTGTGGCTCGTACACTGGCAATGGTACCCTCATCGGCACTGGTGCAGGTGCTGCTATTGGCGCTGGTATCGGCGCTCTCCTCGGCAACGGTAAGGGTGCTGCCATCGGTTCCGCTATCGGCGGCGCTGTAGGTGCAGGCACTGGTGCCCTCATCGGCAAGCACATGGACAAGAAGAAGGCTGCCCTCGAGGCTGAGCTCGCCAACCAGGCTTCAGTCGAGACCGTCACCGATGCCAATGGCCTCACCGCCATCAAGGTCACCTTCGATGCAGATATGACCTTCGCTACCGGCAAGGCTGCCCTCTCGGCTACCGCCAAGACCGCTCTCGCCAAGTTCGCTGCCCAGATGGCTACCTCTGACATGATCAACACCGACATTCAGATCAAGGGCCACACCGACAACACCGGTTCGGCTGCTGTCAACGAGAAGCTCTCTCTGCAGCGCGCTCAGGCTGTCGGCACTGTCCTCAAGTCCAACAGCATCTCTTCAAGCCGTATCATCGAGGAGGGTTGCTCTTACAACGAGCCAGTTGCTGATAACAGCACCGCTACCGGTCGCAAGCAGAACCGTCGCGTCGAGGTTTATGTCCTCGCTACCGATGCCATGGTTCAGCAGTACTCTCAGAGCAACAGCGGACTGTAATCGGTGCACGATTCTTGGTGCACGATTCACGATGCACGGATTAGGTGCACGATTCACGATGCACAATGCACGATTATTGGTGCACGATTCACAATACAAAATGCCAGTAGCGTCGAATAGACGTTACTGGCATTATTAAGTATTAATCGTGCATTGTGCATTGTGAACCGTGCATCAGTCACTGTGCATTGTGAACCTTGCACCATCACTATCTCACATCGAACAAGCTGCCGCCTATGAATTCGCGGAGCAGCGACGTCCTCGGTATCTGGTCGATGTCGATGGGCGTGACCCAAGACAGGCAGTCCAGCAGCAGCTGTACGGTCGATGCCTCGGCTGACTCCTTGGGCACCTGCACCAGCACCTCGATGGCTTTGGTCTTGATGGCAGCCAGTTCGTAGAGCATCGACGTATCGAACACTACGTCTGCCTCCTTCATATAGGGCTCGATCCACTTCTTCTCGCCCGCACGTACCGACTCCCAGCCTGCTATCGTCTGCTGAGCTGAGCGTCCGCGCGTCTGGTAGTCACGGCTGATGCGACGCAGCAGTCGGTTGATGGTGGTCGGGATCCAGTGTTCACCGTCGACCGATACAGGGGTCATTGGTGCTGCATAGATCAGGTATTTGTTCTCCTTTGCCACCTGCGAGGTCAGCATGGGATTCAGGGCATGGATGCCTTCGATGATCAGGATCATGTCATCGGTCATCGTCAGCCGCTCGCCGCGGTATTCGCGCTCGCCCTTGGTGAAGTTGTAGAAGGGCAGTTCCACCTCCTCGCCGCCGATCAGACCCGTCAGGTCCTTGTTGAACTGCTCCAGGTCCATCGAGTGGATGCTCTCGTAGTCCTTCTTGCCGTTTTCGTCCAGGGGCGTCTTGTCGCGGTTGACAAACCAGTTGTCGGTCGAGAGTGCCACGGGGTGGCGGTGGCATGCCATCAGTTGCACGCACAGTCGCTTGCTGGTCGATGTCTTACCGCTCGACGAGGGACCTGCCAGCAGCACCAGTCGCACTTCGGGTCTGGAGGCTATCTCGTCGGCTATCTTGGCAAGCTGCCGCTCCTGCAGGGCTTCGCTCACCAGAATCAGGTCGCCAGCGTGGCCTTCTTCCACCTGCTCGTTCATATAGGGGATGGTCTGTCGCTCCTTGTCGCCTATGGCGCAGAAGTCGTGTATGGTATAGGCTTCGTTCATTTTTTCGGTACCTGTTTTTGTCAAAAATTTGCCCCAAAGATACGCAATTTTTCTCAACTTTCGCCCATTTCGCCTCAAAAATCATTCTCTTTTTGCAAATTTTTGCCTATAACCTTCCATTTCTCGCAATTTTTCATTATTTTTGCACCCATAAATCGTAAATTGTAAATCGTAAATTGTACATGGTAAATGGTACATGGTTGGGTCTTGCCCAGCTCATCGGCGCCCTTGCCCTCTGCCTCTATGGCATGAAGGTGCTCAGTGAAGGCATCCTCAAGGTTGCTGGTTCGCGTATGCGTGCCAGCCTTCGTGGCGTTACCAACCATCGTCTCGCCAATCTCTGGACCGGCACCTGGATCACCGCCATCATCCAGTCCTCATCAGCCATGACCCTCATGGCGGTCAGTCTGGTCAATGCCGGTCTGATGACCGTGGGGCAAAGCATCGCCATCACCATGGGTGCCAATGTGGGCACTACCCTCACTGCTTGGATCATCGCCACTTTCGGTTATTGTTGGGACCTCCGCCTGGTGGCCATACCATTCATTATCCTTGCACTGCCTTTCAATTACGCGGGGTTTGCCAAGTACAAGGCTTGGGGCGAGATACTGATGGGTGCAGCGCTTTATGTGCTTGGCTTCACCACCTTCATTGCCTTCATGCCTTCAGTTGCGGAGGCATCAGGGGCTGCCTCCTGGATAGCTTCGATTGCCGGCTACGGCTTCTGGAGCGTCCTGCTCTTCGTGCTGTTTGGCATCTGCTTCACCTTCATCTTCCGTTCGTCGGCAGCTACCATTCTCATCGCCATGGCGCTCCTCTGCAGCGACTGGCTGCAGTTCCCCATGGCTGCAGCCCTCGTCATCGGTGACAATGTCGGCACCACGCTCACTGCCCTCCTTGCCTCGCGTCGTGCCAATGTCTCAGCGCGTCGTGCAGCCCTCTCGCACCTCTTCTTCAACCTCTTCGGACTCTTCTGGACGCTCCTCCTCATCTATCCCATCAGCCAGAGCATCTGGCAACTGCTCTCGCTTCTCGCTGGCGGCATCCCGGGTCCTGCAGCACTCGCGTTTGGCATTGCGCTGTTCCACACGGCGTTCAATCTCGTCTCCGCGCTGATGCTCATCTGGTTCATTCCGCAGTTCAAGCTGCTGCTGGCGCGCTTCCTGCCCATCACTGAAGGGGACGAGGACGAGTTTCACCTGCACTTCATCGAGGGCGGACTGCTCAGCACGGGCGAGCTCGCCATCGAGGAGGCGCGCAAGGAGACGGCCCTCTTCGGCATCCGTTGCCAGAAGATGCTGCAGCTCACCGACCAGTTCATCCACATGTCGTCCGACAATGCCGGCTACAGCGCCCTCTATTCCCGCATCGAGAAGTATGAGAAGATCACCGACCGTCTCGAACTCGAGATTGTCCGTTATCTCGGCAGCCTCGATCGTTCCACCCTCTCGGAGCACATGTCCGCCCGTGTACGCTCCATCTTCAAGGAGGTCGACGAACTCGAGTCCATCGGCGATGCCTGCTACAAGCTCGCTCGCACTATTGTGCGCAAGCATGAGCATCAGATCAAGTTCATCCACATGCAGCAGCAGAACGTCGACCGCGTCCTCCAACTCACCGAGGAGGCCGCCAGCCAGATGGTCAGCTTCCTCCAGAAGCCCGAGCTCACCTCCGTCGACATGCAGCGTGCCTACAATCAGGAGGATGCCATCAACTCCCTCCGTGGCCTCTATCGCGAGCAGAACATCGGCAACGTGCAGGCAGGCTACTACACCTACCAGTCCGGCACGATCTACATGGATCTGGTCAATGGCTGCGAGAAGCTCGGCGACTACATCATCAACGTCCTCGAGGCTCATGCCGAGCAAAGCGAGTATGAGTTGAATTCTTAATTCATAATTCTTAATTCATAATTCATAATTTCGAATTGGCAAAAACCACGA
>R14__coassemble_1572_pt1 | contig 11170 bp, 12 predicted proteins | sample R14__metabat2_high_PE_017 | metagenome-assembled genome bin R14 | reverse complement strand
GGAGAATGGAAGTCCTCGTACGACGACGTCCATGCCGCGGGCGGAGAATGGAAGTCCTCGTACGACGACGTCCATGCCACGGGCGGAGAATGGAAGTCCTCGTACGACGACGTCCATGCCGCGGGCAAGGAATGGAAGTCCTCGTACGACGACGTCCATGCCGCGGACGCATGGGGCCAGTCTTGTCTTCAGAACTGGCCCCATGCGCTCGCGCCTTATGCCTTCACCGCCCGGCGCGTCTTAGGCACGCCCTGATAGCGCTCATCCATCTCCTTGAATGCCTGACGCTGGGCATCGGAGACCTGGACGAGCTGATGAGCCACCTCCTGATACCAGCGACGCAGTGAGCACTCGTAGGCTGGGCCGCCCACCATCGGATAGCGCTGGTTCTGCTCGACGAAGGCACGGAACTGCGTCAGCGCATCGTCGAAGTCCGCGCACTGCAGCCCTACTACAGGCGCTCCCGCCTCATCATACTCCACCCGCTGCGGGATGAAGAGTTCCTCACCCTCGATGCGGACGCCATAGGCAGCCTCGACAATCTCGGCGAACTTAGCCACCACTTCGTCACGACGCTCCACAGCAGCAGGCACCAGGTCGGTGAGCGGCAGACGCACGTCACTGTAGAAGTTCCAGTATTGGCGCTCCTTCACCTCACGCACCTTGTCGCGCCAAGGCAGGAGTCCCCACAGGTCGAGCGGCACCTCGTAGGCGACGCCGGCTATCGTGATGACATTGCGCACCTGCTGCTGACGCTCGGGACGCTGCGCCTGGCCGCTCAGTCCTTCGGGCTGCGGCATCTCGAGCACGGCGCTGGCCCTACCGTAGAGCACATCGAGACCCAGGTTGGTCACCTTGAGATGGTGATCATCGCGATAGTCGATGCGGAAGTAACCCAGATGGAGCATCTGCAGCAGGTAGTCGCGCCAGTCACTCCTGGAGATGTCGCGACCGATGCCATAAGTGGAGAGTGAGCCGTAGCCGCACTGCATGACCTGCTCGGAGGCAAAGCCGCGTAGGATGTCGACGGCAGTGATCAATCGGATGCGTTGGTTGGTACGCAGCAGGGTCGAGAGTGCCTTCTGGACGATGATGGTGCCATCGAAGTAACGGGCGTCCATCGTAGCGGAAGCCATCTGTTGGTTGGAGGATGTGGACTGAATGCCGGATGCAACTGCGGAGTTGGAGACGAGGGTAGTCATAAGGGCAGAGATTATTGGTTCGTATTACAGAAGTTGTTGTTATTTCTGCCGCAAAGATGACTGATAATTTAGATATATCAAAATTATTCTCCCGTTTTTCGCTTATTTTTGGTCAAAATTGGTGCATTTTTGACTTGATTGGAATGTGTATATTCCAAAATAAAGCACGTTTAATTTAGATATTCCTAATTTTATTTCATGTCATCACCTCTCCTGCTATATATTATAATGTAAGAATGGTGACCCGCAACATTGCGGTGCGAGCCGTCCGAATTGCACATTTCCCATGCCAACGTGCGAAATGATTTGTCACCTCGCGAAAAGGCGCTATCTTTGCAGCGTCAAAAAACAAAAAACAACCTTTAACCGTCGCCCAGCGACATAACCATCATTAACCGTCGCGAAGCGACATATCACCCCGGAGGCGATACAGGTGAGCCCCCACCAAGATTATGAAGAAGATTATCGCAACTGCAATCGTAGCAATCTCAGCAATCGTCAGTGTCAATGCACAGAGCCGTTCGAGCCAGGAGGTAGGCACCTTCTCCGTCCGTCCCTACGTCGGCGGAACCTGCGGCGTAGTCACCAACTCGAAGGTCGATACAGGTGGACGTTTCGGTCTGGCTGCCGGTGCTGATGTTCAATATATGTTCAACAACTGGTTTGCCGTATCGGTCGGCGGCGAGTTCAATCAGGGTGGCTGGTCGTACAATGAGGGCGCCTACAAGGACAAGACCGTACACATGGACGTGGTCGCCGTACCCGTGATGGCCAACTTCTACGTCTGCAAGGGCCTGGCACTGAAGGCAGGTCTGGCACCGACCTTTGTGGTCAACACCAGCATAGATGGACAGAAGTTCGACGATGACGAGATCGCCAAGTTCGACCTGACAGGCAATGCCGGCATCTCGTACGAATTCAAGAACGGCCTCATGCTGGAGGCACGCATCAATGCCGGCTCGGTCAAGCTCCTCAAGGACGACAAGCGCGGCGACAAGTCATCACGCCAGGGCATCGGCATGCTCACCCTCGGCTACCGCTTCTAATCAAGGCGAAAATCACTTTATCATAATTCTTTCGGGTCCTGCTCCCTGCTGAAGGGCGCAGGGCCTTCTTTTCGACAATCAACCCTTCGGGTTCACGCATTCAGCAGCCAGTCTATTGCAGACCGTATGTGTATGGTCTTGCCATCGATCGCCACGTCACGCGTCTCGGCAAATGCGATGAGCAACAGGTCTTCGCACCGGAGAGCATTGGACGCCGAGATGAGAGCCGAGGTCTCGCGTCGGAAGGCACGAGGCGCATCAATGTCATAAGCGACCTGAATAAGCTGTCGCGTCTGATTCCTGTCGCATACCACGAAGTCTATCTCCTTGTCTTTAGGACCGGGCTTGTAGTAATAGACATCCTGGAAGTCGTTGGCACAGCGACGAAGCAATTCGATATAGACCACATTCTCCAGACGCCATCCGATATTCTCGGCAGCCAGTGAGCTGCTGCGATTGTTCTGCATGCCCGGATCCACAATATACGACTTCGCTCCGCGTATTCGTTCCTTGCTCTTGAAGGAGTGCTTGCTGAGCAGTTGGACGAGAAAAGCCTGCTGCAGATAGGAGACATACTTCTGGATAGTCTTGTCAGACGTATCGAACACCTTCGACATCTCTCCATAATTGATCTCCTGACAAGAATTGGAAATCAGATGATTGGCAATCATCCGCAGAGTTTCGACATTCCGAATCCTGAAACGCCGCTGAACGTCCTTCTGCAAGATGGCTTCCACGAGGCTCTCCACATATCCTCGTTTGTTGCGCAAATTCTGCATCTCAGGGAAACCGCCGTCGTTGATATAGTTCATGAAGGCAGTCTTTCGTTCTGCAATGGCTTTGGTCGTGACGCCATGAACATCAATCTTGTGAAATGCACAATACTCTGCGAACGAGAATGGGAAGAGACGGATTTCGTTGTATCGACCTGTGAGGTGTGTAGCTAGTTCGCCACTGAGCAGTCTGGCATTGCTACCGGTCACAAAGACATGCAGATGAGTCCGGAGCAAACGATTGACGAAGATATACCAGCCCTCCACATCCTGTATCTCGTCGAGGAAGAGATAAGGGACGTCCGTTCCATACAACTGATAGACGCATGACAGGACGGTGTTGAGATCCTCGGTCTGCAGGTTTATCAATCGGTCGTCATCCAGATTGACATAGGCATATCTCACACCATGTTCCTGCAGCACCTTATGACAGATCGTCGATTTGCCGCTGCGACGCACCCCGATGACGACCTGCGCCATCGTACTGCCGAATTCAAAGAGCGATTCTTCACGACGAGCCACCCACCCGCTTGTGTCGTTACTCTCGATCTCTTCCTTCTGTTCGGCAAGAACCTGTAATATTATCTTTTCGCTAACCATAAATAATTGATTTTATGGGTGCAAAGATAATCGAATTCCGATAAATTACAAAATTTTCGGTTCTAAATTCCGATATTTTTAACTTTTTAGGCTCGTGAATTCCGATATTTTGCAGTTTTGGGGCCTCCGAATTCCGATATCCTGCACATTTTTTGAACACAGATTTGATCTGCGGTCTGCTGTAGAATGGGTCTGACTGATGGTCAATGGATACCTTCGAAGTTCGTGGAGTACTGCTCCTGCACCTTACGGAGTTCGTCATCGGTCATACGGACATACTGCGACGTGCCCCAGTGCGTACGAGTGGCATCGGAATAGAGGGGCTCGATGATGTCCAGATACCACCGACCGCCCAACTGGTAGACGCTCCAGATGCGGAGGATGACGGATTGCTGGAGCTGACGGTATGCGACGACCCCAGTTGCGGCATCAAGTTGGATGCTCACGTCGTAGTAGCAGTCGGCTGGAATGGCATCGGACACGAAGTATCGGGTCAGCGTAGTGTCGGACGTGAAGTAGTAGTCCGAAGGCCCTGCGCCATCCAGATTGCTGTAGTAATCCTGGTTCATGACATAGCCCGTCGTGTCGATCTCGTTGGTCTGCATCCATCGCCAGCCATAGCCGATGAGCTCGGTCTGGACATCGGCACGGATATCAACGGGGAGCGCAGGCTGCTCCCAGCGGTAGGGAACGCCCTCCTCACTGAACTGGAACATTGGGAGATTCTCAGGTTCGATGATGAGCGGCTGGGAGGCATTCTCCTCGCTGTCAGAAAGGCTGCAGGAGGCAGCGCTCATGAGCAGGGCACACGCGGCACCCATCAGCAATAAGCAAGGTTTCATAGTTGGTACGAATTTGATTGTTCATGTTGTTTGTCAAAGAGTATGGCATCTGTGATCGTGTATCCCCAAGCTACAGCTCCTTCCTGATCTCGATGTCGGGATTCACGCGCAGCAGGTCGGCGACGATTGCTGCGTACTGCTTGCTGTCGATGTAGCAGTCGTCGAACTTATTGAATACAATGCGCACCCTGCCCCTATTGAACCGCCCGACATTGAGCAGTTCCACGTAACGGATGGTGCTGATAGCTATGCGGATTGTACGCGCTGTGGGACCGACTCCCGACTTCACCTTCAGCACGTCACCATCGATGCTATAGCGACGGAACATGCGCTGAACTGCTATGTCGATCATGCAGTAGAGTTGGACAAAGCCAAGAATCAACCGAATGGTATCGAGGGTGAGCCACTCCTCCCCACTGAAGAGTTTGAGTACGGGCACGCCGCAGTAGAGCACAGACAGACACCCTATCGTCACGAGCACCCAGAAGACATTGCCATGACGGTACTCCTTGGCCACGCGCACTATCTGCTCGTCGCCCACGATTGGCTCATTGCCTAGGCGCCTCTTCAGCAGCGACATCTGCGACTTCAGCTGCTCCAGTTCTTCGAATGTTTCGTTTTCGACCATAGTCAATCATTCTTACTTAGGGTCCGACATCTGACGGAGCTGCTCCTTGATACGGAACAGGCGTACCGACACGTTCTTGGCCGTGATACCTACTATCTGGCCAATCTCTTCGTAACTCAAGTCTTCCATCCACAGCAGGACGATGGTGCGGTCGAAGGGGCGGAGGCGGTGAATGCGGTCGTGCAGCATCTGTATCTGCCGCCCCTCCTCGTCATCGATGGCGAGCAGATCCGACACCTCGAGGTGGAGCGTCTCGCGATGCTTCGCCTCACGTCGGCAGTAGGTGATGCAGGTGTTGGAACTCACACGCCACAGCCACGTGCGGATGTCGCTCTCGCCTCGGAAGGTGCCGAACGACCGCCACAGCTGCGTCAGCACCTCCTGCATCATGTCCTGCGCCTCGTCCTGATCTTGGGCATGCATCAGGCAGACGGTGTAGATCGTCTCCTTGTGCGCCTTGATCAGGCGGGTGAATTCCTGTTCTTTCGAGTCCATCGGGGGGTCTTGTCTTTTCGTTACTTTGCCTATTAGTCGCTATGAGGGGGCGAAAAACTACAGCGATCCGTCATTTTCTGGCTGCAAAGATATTGAAAAATTGCATACGTTGTAACAAATCGACCTAAAAAATACTCATGTAATGCTCAAAAAACACATTTCAAGGGGATTTCAGGAGGGAATTATGAGGGGGGAGAGTAAGACAATCCCCACCTCCAGAACGACCGGAAGTGGGGATTGTTGCATTAACTATTCAACGTATGGGAGGAACGAAGCAGGGACATACACATTGCCAAATTCGTACGCATCTTTGAACAAGGGTGCGATTTGTTCCGGTGTATAGCCAGCGGTTCCACATCCGATGGCTGTAAGCATGAATTTCTGCTTCGGATGGAGGTCTGCATATTCCGTGAAACGTCTGACAGCCTCCTTCAGTTCCTGGAAGGTATTGCCTACAGAAGGAATAGCGTAACTCCGCCCCTGGATGCCTTCGGCTTGTCCCATTATTGCCCCGAAGTCAGCGGCTGCCAATCCTGCGGCTCCACCATTGTGCATGCCGTCGATATTGCTACCGAATACGAAGATCTCATCTGGGGCGAGTGAACGGATGACGGCAGGTGCTACGCGTCGGTCCTCGGTGAAATAATTCACGTTCAGGGAGCTAAGCATTTGCTCCCGGTCTTCTTCACAGGCATTTGCAAAGCTTGCACTACTGCGCATGAACGCCATCTTCTTGGAATATGCTCTTTGGCTGCGACGTTCGCACTCAAACATATCCATCATGCCTTCATCAGTCTGGTTGAACTTCATGTAGCTGTCAATACCCAGCGAGCGAGAGGTCTGCTCGACATCGATGTTGGCACCCATGAACGTGAAGAGCCAGCCTTTCTTCTTCAGGCTCTCGATAAGTTCGACTACTGCCGAGTGGTTCCAATGCTTCGAAGCATTCTCATAGCCGTCGGTTATGATGGTGACCTTGGCTACAGCATCGGAGTCCGTTGCAACCTTCTTCAGCTGACTTACGGTCAGACCGATGGCGTCATAGAGAGGCGTGCAGGCATTCGGGCTGTAGTCCTTTGAGGTGAGGTCTTTCACCTCCTCGATGGGAGCGTTCCGGAACAGATAACGTGAATTGGAAGTGTCGAAGCAATAGATTGACACGAACTGCCTGATTTCCTGGTCTTCCTTCGCAATGGTTCGGATGCCGTTGAGAGTCTCGTTACATCCGGAGATGGTCTGCCTCGTGACGCATGACATGGACCCGCTCTCATCGAGGATAATCAGGTTGTACAAAGCTGACTTACCGATTCCGGCGGGTTTCGGCTCGGTGTTCTCCTGCATGCCTGCTTCTTCGTCACCATCTGATTTCGCATCTTTCTCTTCAGAAGGAGTCTGGTTGTCACCGTTCTGAAGATTGTCTGCTACTGATTCGGTGTTCTTGTCACCGAAAAACGATTTGAATAAATTTTCAAATGCCATACAATTATTGATTTTATTGGGGGTTGTTTGTATTCTTATATGGCAAAATCTGGGGGGAAAGTAAACAGAGTGTCAAAAACTTTTATATTTTTTCGTCCCGTTTTTTTACCAACGGACATGGCGACGGGTTCATCCTGCAGGGTGCTGGGTAGTTGCGGGAACTGACTGGCCATCATCACCTTTGTCTCCAGCGGCGCACCTGCTAAAACCCTGTGATTAACCCCATATCATAGAGAGAGAGACAATCTAGGAAGGAATTGTATCGACCAGTCGATTAGCTGCATCAGAAGAATGCGTCGAGCACCTGCAGGAAGATGTCGTCGGGCGCTATGCTGTTGAAGAGATCCATGCAGGTCTTGAGCTTAAGTTCATCGACGGCGCTGCCCATGATGAGGCCGATGTCAGACGAACGGTGCTGCAGCAGAGCCTGACAGCACTCACGGAGGCGAGGACCGAGCACAGGGTGAGCGAGGTAGGCGCGGGCTTCGTCCTCGCCGTCCAGACCATAGTACTGCGAGCGGTAACTATGGCCGAGGCCTTTCTGCTGGGGGAAGATGTACCAGATCCAGTGGCTTCTCTTTCGGCCTGCCTGGAGTTCTTCGAGGGCTGTGTCGTAGTCGGTCAGTTGAGCCTCGACGAAGCGCTGAAGGTCGTAGTGTGATTCTATTGTCAGTGGCTGCTCTTCGGCCTCGACTGCTGGCAATTCCTGCCTCCATGCCTCGGTCAGCGTGTTCATGTGGTAGGTCAGCGAAGGCAGGTCAGAGGGCCGGAAGACACCGCTTTGCGCCACCCGCTTCTCCACGCACTTGCGGAGTTCTGACTCGGTGTGAGCCTCGTGGGCCAACTCTTTCGGATCGAGCAGAAGCGACAGCGACTTGCCGGTCTTTTTGCCGTCAATGAGTTCGAATTTGATTACCGTGATTTCGATTTTCATATGGTCAGGTATTTGGCTTAATGTATTGATGGGGGAAGCTGTGCCCTTGTCCGGGCAAGGTGATCATTTGATCACCTTGCAATGGTAGTACTTGGGATAACGGCCGTCGAAGAGGAAGAGGAAGATGGGCCTCAGGCGGATGCGCTGGGGAAGGTCCTTGCTGAAGCGGAATTCGTAATCAGCACCGTGGTCGTCGATGGAACAGAGCTGCAGGTGGGCATAGGTGTCGCTGACCCATCCGTAACTGATGACGTCGATGACCACTTCCTGGCCGTCGCGTGCGTGCCTTTCGAGCAGCGAGGCGAAGCTCTCGCTCATCATGCGATCCTGATGCATTGCTGCGCGGCAATCCGGCCATTCGGGATGGCGCGTGTGATCATCGAGGGGGTTGCTAAAGTCCTGCTCGTTCTCGTACGAGCAGAGACGTCCGTCGTCGTCGGTGTACTTCCGGGTGGCGCGGAACTCCTTGGTCATCTCATCCTCGTATTCCTGGCTTTCGAGATACCAGTGACCGTCTTCTCCTTGTGGAAGGTAAGTGTCTTTTCCTGTGTCAGCATAAATGTCTGTTTTTTGGAGGGGTTAATAATGTTTCGTATTAGTAAATGTCATTTTTGCCAAAAAGTAAACTTCAGAGGACTCAAAATTTTTGAAAATTGTAACTTTTCAGCACCCTGCTGGCTCCCTGAATGCTCATTCTACTCACTCCATATCGGACTGAGCAAGTCGGCAGACAATCTCCGAGCTGTGGATTGCAGGTCACAACGTTGCGACTCCATCTCCCACTCTCATCACTTTTCTTTCACCAACATTGCCATTCCGTTTGTCATCTCCCGAAAAGGCCCCATCCCCAGACTGTCTGGAGATGGGGATTGTTGTCGCCCTATATTCAGAAGGTGACATCCCAGCATTCACCTTGAAGTATTTCCGGAAGGAGAATTGTTCCTCGAATCCCAGGCTATAGGCAATCTGTTTCACACTGAGATTGGTATCCCTCAGCATCATCTTGGCCCGATTGGTCACGATGAAATCTATCCAGGTCTTCGGTGAATACTTCAGAATCCGTCTGACCAGGACAGAGAAATACCCTGGGCAGAGATTGGCTTCCTCTGCATGGTGCGCCACGGAGCGGTCAACTACGGATGCCTGCATCAGAGGCAAGATGAAATGCATTGCCACCTTGATATCATTGGTTTGGCTGGCATCCTGCTCAGTTTGTCCAGATTCCTCGAAAAGATAGCCCGTGAGCATCTGCATGATTGTCGATGCCAACAGCAGGATTCTGATCTGATTATAGAGTTCCCATTTCTGATTGCAGAGTGCCATCTGATTCTTCAGTTGCTCCAGTTCAAATATCCGTCTCTGCAACAGGTCATAGTCTGATGCCGAGACCTCGAACACCGGCTTGTGGATGATGCCGATGAGACCGCCCATTTCAAAGAATCGGCTGGCTTTCGGGAATAAAAGTTCCACCTCATCCATCAACGGGATGATCTGCGCATCCTGAGTGGCATCGCAGACAGAATACATCAAGACAGGGCTCACTACGCAAGCCATGCCCTTTCGGAGAGTATACCCCTCCCCATTGATAACGACAGAAAGAATGCCTCTGGTACATAGAAGAAGCCCCCCTTTGCCCAGCAGCATGTCCGGCTCAAACAGATGCAGATACTTCATTTCGCAGATTGAATTGTACGGCAAAGATAGTGTTTTCGGCCGTCTATGAGCCAAAAAAAATTGAGAAATCTGTCATAAATACAAATTTGCTCAATAAAAATGAATAATTGTTCTTTCAAAATTGCAAATTTACCCCTATCTTTGCACCCGAAATATTAACCCTCTAATACAAATCACTGCAATGAAGAATCTGATGAACTGGCTCTATCTGCATTGGGCCAAGGCTACTCCCTTCCTGGCTATCTACTCTTACATTCTCCTGTTCCTATATGTCAAGGACGTCGACTTCGCTCTATTCCTGATCTGGTTGCAGACTCCGATTTATTGGACCCATGAGACAGAGGAGTATCTCGTTCCTGGCGGTTTCCTGCAGTTCTTCAATCACTCCGTATTCAAGTCTCCCAAGGGGGAATGGCCACTCACTCTGGCAGGTTCATTCTGGATCAATATTCCATTGGTCTATATAGCCCTGCCCATTGCCGGACTCATGGCGCACTTCCTTGGAGTCGAATGGGGCCTCTGGGCTGCCTACTTCTCTGCCCTCAATGCTTTGGCCCATGTCGTGATGGCCATCATTTTCAAGAAGTACAATCCTGGTCTTGTCATCAGCATCCTTCTCAACATTCCCGTCGGCATCTACACAGTCTGGTACTTCGTTTCCAATGGTCTTTGCTCCACTACCTGCAATGTCATCAGCATCATCGTCGGCGTCCTTGCCCAGGCATCCATGATGATCTACGGCTTCGGATTCCTCAAGCCCATGATGAAGCGAGAACTGGGCCAATAGTGCTTTTCTCTGAATTTTCAATAGTCCCCATCCCCAGTCTGTCTGGAGATGGGGATTTTGGAGATTATATGCTTATTCCCATGCTGTTCGTTCAAATGTCATGCAATTAGTGACTCCTTCATCTATGTCCAAAAGATTGATTCCCATCTTAGACAAATACTCTACTATAATATCATAATTCAACCGTTCTTTTATAATACGTCTCTTATAATACGCTTCGTTTTCAAAGGGTAATGGCTTTCCCTCCTCATAGAATATCCATCGGTCTTCTTTATTTGCATATACAAGCCTTTCCTCTCCTGACGGTTTAATATGCTGAAACCAATACATAGATTCTGGAGGATAATTTTTATTTGATAGATTAATTCTAGTGAAAGGACAATGCATTTTTTTTTGAAATGATTGACACATTTTTAAGAATCCATCATCTATATTTGCTGTGAGAAACGTCGTTTGTGGATAATATTTACTATTCCACAAAGTAAATGATTGGGGGAGACGACTTCCATACATCGGATTAAAATAATTTTCTATGTTAAAATAATCTTTTTTATAAATGTTAATAATACCCTTTCTTAGATCCGCTGATATTGATTCGTCTTTTTCAATCATAGACGTAAATTCATCAAATGAGCATTTCTCAAATATAGAAAGCGTTAACCCACATTGCAGCATATAATCGTGTAATCACGTGATTTTCAAGGAGGGCA
>R14__coassemble_1570_pt1 | contig 11199 bp, 6 predicted proteins | sample R14__metabat2_high_PE_017 | metagenome-assembled genome bin R14 | reverse complement strand
CCGCTACCCCCACAAGCCCCTCCTCACATACCCCTAACAACCGTCGCCTCAAGTCGCTCGGCATCCGCGACGTCAAAGCCATCAGCGAGGTATCTGCTCCCCTCCCTAGCCCAGCGAATCGGGAAGGACTGGGGGGAGGGTCAAGCTATGGAGGTTCTGGCTATGGTGGATCTGGCTACCTCCTCGACTCCATCGCGGTCGATGCTGCCTGCTCGGGCAATCCCGGTCCGATGGAGTACCGCGGCGTCTATGTCAAGACGGGCCTGGAGCTGTTCCGCGTGGGACCTCTGGCGGGTGGCACCAACAACATCGGCGAATTCCTCGCCATCGTCCACGGCCTGGCGCTGCTGGAGAAGCAGGGCCTCCATCAACCCATCTACAGCGACTCGGTCAACGCCCAGCTCTGGATCCGGCAAGGCATCTGCAAGACCAAGCTCGAGGAGACCGACGAGAACGCCCGCGTCTTCGACATGATACGCCGTGCCGAGACCTGGCTCCGCACCCATCCCTTCCGCGTCCCCATCTACAAGTGGGAGACCAAGAAGTGGGGCGAGATTCCGGCTGATTTCGGCAGGAAGAAATAGGCACCGCACTAAGTTCGCCGCTGGTCAATAGCCTAAGTTCGCCATTGCCCGTAACCTAAGTTTGCCCATCGTCCAAAACAACAACCTATCCCAATGAAAATCATCTGCGTAGGCATGAACTACGCCCGTCATAACGAGGAACTGAAGCACACGCTGCAGCAGGTCGAAGGCGTAACCGTCAATCTGCCCCACGGCGCACAACCAGCAGCATCCTCCATCACCCTCTTCCTCAAGCCCGAGACGGCACTCACCCGCCCCGACTGGCCCTTCTTCGTCCCCGACTGGAGCGATCAGATCGAGTACGAGACCGAACTGGTAGTGCGCATCTCGCGTCTGGGCAAGAGCATCCCCGAGCGCTTTGCCCACCGCTATTATGACGAGGTGACCCTCGGCATCGACTTCACCGCCCGCGACGTCCAGCACCAGCTCTCCGAGCGCGGCCTGCCTTGGGAGATTTCCAAGGGCTTCGATGGCGCCGCCTACTGTGGCCAGCGCTGGCTCCGGCTGGACGAACTTGCGGCACTCAGGCAACACGATGACACAGTAACAAAAGGACACAGCGACGCTGCCTCCAGGCAGCTCATCCAGGACCTGCACTTCGAGATGCAGCTCAATGGCGAGACGCGTCAGCGCGGCTGGACGGGCGACATGCTCCACACCGTCGACCAGATCATCGCGTACGCCAGCCAGTTCTATCTGCTCAAGACCGGCGACCTCATCTTCACCGGCACTCCGGCAGGCGTGGGCCGCGTCCAGGAGGGCGACGTCATCACCGCCCAGCTCGAAGGCATCGACGTACTCACCTGTCGCTGCAAGTGATTCCAGCAATATCGGTGATTTGGGTAATTTCGAAGGATTTCGGTAATTTCGAAGGATTTTTTGCCCCCGTACGCAATAAATCCCGCCTTTCTGCGTTATATATTGAGTCAAAAGTGCGTATTATGAAATTGAAATATATACTGCTGGCATCGTTGATGATGCTCTCGTTCGTGGGTATGCAGGCCGCCACAGTCGGTCAGCACACCTTCGCCACATCGTCACGCCTGGCTACGGGCACCTGGGTCAAAGTGTCGCTCAACGCGACGGACGGCTCGGTGGAGGACGGCATCTACCAGATCACCTACGACCAGCTCTCGCAGATGGGATTCACTGATCCCCAGCAGGTCGCCGTCTACGGCTTCGGCGGACATGCATTGCCTGAGGCGGTGGACGACATCACGGTCGATGACCTGCCCGAGGTGGCGACGCTGCACGACGAGGAGGGACGACGCATCCTCTTCTACGGCCAGGGAAACGTCAGCTGGCGCTACGTCACGGCTCGTGGCTACGTCCATCGCAACAACACCTACGACCAGAAGGCATACTACTTCCTCACCCAGCTCTCGGACGGACAGACGCCCGCCCAAATGGAGCAGCTCCCCGCCAACACTTCGGCATCGGCCTCCGACGTCAGCCAGTACGACGTCCGCTGGGTACACGAGCAGAATGACGTCAACCTGGGTCAGACCGGCCGCGAGAAGTACGGCGAGTCGTTCGTCACCTCGACCACCCAGAACTTCAAGTTCCCGCAGGTGGCTGCCGGATCGGTGCGCGTGCAGGTCAACTTCGCTGTCAATGCCACCGAGTCATCGACCCTCACAATGTCGATGAACGGAGAGACGGGCAGCACCTGCAGCATCACCAAGAAGACCAATGAATATGCCTTCGCCAATGAGGGTTCGCTGGACAAGGTGATGAACCTCGCCACTGACGACGGACTGACCGTGCAGCTGAACCTCAAGACCGCCTCAGGAACCACCCCCACCGCCGCCCGCCTGAACTACATCCGCATCCAGGCGAAGCGCAACTTCACGAAGCCCGATGCCTACGAGCTGTTCCGCAGCAGCCAGAACATCTCGGGCATCATCCGCTACCAATTAGGTAATGCCGTCGATACCGACGTGCAGGTATGGGACGTCACTTCGCCCACCCAGGTGCAGCAGCAGCTGCTCAGCGAGAACGCTGCCTTCTGCCCAGTGCAGAAGGGACTGCGCGAATATGCTCTGGTCAACGTCCGCGGCACCGGCTTCGGCTCGGTCAGCAACGAGGGACGCATTGCCAATCAGGACCTCCACGCCCTGCCCATGACCAATATGGTCATCGTCACCGCCCCCGCCTACTACAGCCACGCCTGCCAGCTGGCTGAGTACCGTCGGCAGAACGACGGTCTGCACGTCACCGTGCTGACTCCCGAGCAGGTCTACAACGAATTCTCGTCGGGTGTGCAGGACGCCACCGCCATCCGCCTCCTGCTGAAGATGTTCTACGACCGCTACCAGCTGGCGTCGGCAGGTGCCAGCCAGCAGCCTGCCGACTCGACCGCTGACCTGACGGTGCGCGAACTGCGCTACCTGCTGCTCTGGGGTGACGGCTACTACGACAACCAGCAGATTGACCGCCAGTACTACCTGCCCTGCTACGAGACCGATGCCTCGCTCGTCGAGACCTCGTCGTGCGTCTGCGACGACTACTTCGGATTCCTCGATGATGGCGAGGGCGGCACCCTCGACGCCAACCAGCGCTACACCATCGCCAAGGACGGACTCGACATCGGTATCGGCCGCCTGCCCGTCTGCACCCTGGAGCAGTCGGAGGGCGTCCTCAGCAAGATCCTGAACTACTGCGCCAATGCCTACCTCGGCACCTGGAAGAACAAGCTCTGCTTCCTCTCGGACGACGACAAGACGGGCGACTCGTACAACTGCCACGTCAAGCACAACGAGACGCTGGTCAGCAAGCTCGAGCAGGCCCACCACGAGGAGTTCATCTTCCAGAAGATCTACCTGCCAGCCTACAAGCAGACCCAGAGCGCCTCGGGCACCGACTACCCCGATGCGAAGAAGGAATTCCAGGAGTCGCTCAAGCAGGGCGTCCTCATCGTCAACTACGCCGGTCACGGCAACACCACCGCCATCACCAACGAGAACATGATGACCGCCTCGGCGGCCTCCGAACTCAACATGAAGCACCTCCCGATGTGGGTCACCGCCTCGTGCGACGTCTCGCGCTGGGACGAGGACGGCACGTCGATGGGCGAATGCCTGCTGCTCAACCCCAACGGCGGCGCCATCGCCATGCTCTCGACCGTACGCGTGGTCTACGCCCAGCAGAACCTCCTGCTCAACACCGCCATCATCGACAACATCTTCAACCGCTTCAGCGACGGCACGCGCTATCGCCTGGGCGACGTGCTCAGGGCATCGAAGGTGGAGCTCGGTTCGGACTACAACAAGCTCAACTTCTGCCTCCTGGGCGACCCCTCGCTTACCCTCTCCTACCCCGAGCAGCAGGTGCAGCTGACCGAGATCAACGGCCTGTCGGTCACCGACGGCAGCCAGGTGGTCGACCTGCCCGTGATGAGCAAGGTGACGGTGAAGGGTCACGTGCTCTGCACCGGCAGCACCACCGCGGTGGACACGACGTTCAACGGCCTGGTCTATCCGACGTTCTACGACGGCGTCGACACGCTGACGGCTGACAAGGGTGCCGTGCAGGCCGAGGCGCCCGTCTTCACCTTCACCACCCGCACCAAGAAGGCTTTTGCAGGCCGTGGCGAGGTCCGGAAAGGCGAGTTCGAATTCTCGTTCACTGTGCCCATCGACATCAGCTACTGCGCTGGCCGCGGTCTGGCCAACTTCTACGCCTGCAGCGAGGAGAGCGCGGAGGCTTCGGGCTACTTCGACCACTACATGCTCACCGGTTCGGACGACTACGAGGTCACCGACACCGAAGGTCCTGAGATCACCGACCTCTTCCTCAACAGCAAGGACTGGAGCGACGGCGGCGTGGTCAATGCCACACCTTATTTCTACGCACAGGTGCACGACGAGAGCGGATTCAATGCCACAGGCAACACCGTGGGTCATGACATCGTCCTGACCATCCGTTGCACAAGCAACCTGCTGCTCGCCACCGAGCAGCATACGCTCAACAACTACTTCACCACCTTCACCGACGATCCGACGACGGGCAACGTGCAGTACAGCATCCCCGAACTCGAGGACGGCACCTACGAGGCGACCTTCCGCATCTGGGACGTCTACAACAACCCCACCACCCGCAAGTTCACCTTCACAGTGCAGTCGCAGAAGGCGCCCGAGGCAGTTGTGGTCCAGGCCTTCCCCTGCCCTGCTCGCACCGGCGACACCATCACCTTCCGCGTGCTCCACAACCGTCCGGAGTCGGCTCAGCAGTTGACCCTCCAGGTCTACACCCAGACGGGCTACAAGGTCTACGAGACCACCGTCTCGGCCAGTTCCGCCAGCAAGGTCTACGCCCGCTCATTGGACAATCCTACGGTCCTCAACGACGCCATCAATGCCGACGAGAGCGGCGACTTCATGGGCTCGGCTGCCATCGAGTGGTCGTCGGCTACGCTGCGCCCGGGCTTCTACCTCTACCGCGTCTTCCTCTCGAGCGACGGATCGTCCGACATGTCGCAGAGCCACCTGCTGATGGTCAATCCATAAGCTGCAATCAATTGCAGCAAAGTTATTATTTATTAGTTAATATATCCCGTAGCAGAATTTGCATCCATCTCAATGAACAAATATCTTTCGTCCACCCTCCTGACCACCCTGCTCGCCTCCACCGCTTTCGCCCAATCGAACGGCGTGATCAAGGAGAACGCAGAGAACAGCCCCTACAACCCCTTGAACCCCGCCATGATGTCGCTCAGCATCGCTCCTGATGCCCGCGGCGGCGGCATGGGTGACGTGGGCGCAGCCACCGATCCCGACGAAGTCTCGCAGTACTGGAACCCCGCCAAGTACGCCTTTGCCTACTCGCGCAGCGGCCTCTCATTGAACTACACCCCCTGGCTCCGCAAGATCGTCAGCGGCATCAACCTGATGAACGTGGCTGGCTACTACAAGTTCGGCTACAACGACAACCAGGCAGTCTCCGCCTCGCTCACCTACTTCAGCCTCGGTGAGGTCACGGCTTACAACTCGGCAGGCGTGGAGGTGCAGGTCATCAATCCCATGGAGATGGCTGTCGACGTCGGCTACTCGCGCATGCTGAGCGAGAACTTCTCGATGGCGGTCGTCTTCCGCTACCTGCATTCGGCCATGACCTATACCGACAATGACAACAAACCCGACAACACCTTCGCTGCCGACCTCGCCGCCTACTATGAGGCCTATCCGCAGATCGGCTACAACGAGTGCAAGTGGGCCTGGGGTCTCAACATCTCGAACATCGGCGGCAAGGTGTCGTACGACGGCGGCACGACGTCGCAGTTCCTGCCCACACGCATGCGCCTGGGCACGTCGTTCACTTTCCCTATCGACGACTACAACCTCTTCTCGATCAATGCCGATGCCGACAAGTATCTGATTCCCGCCGCTCCGAAGCGCACCTATTTCGCTGACGACGACGAGCAGGGCTACCAGGATGCGCTGCAGGACTTCTACAACACCTCGGGCTTCCAGGGCATCTTCAAGTCGTTCACCGACGCTCCGCGTGGCTGGAAGGAGGAACTCGAGGAGGTGACCTGGGGCGTGGGCCTCGAGTACACCTACGACCGCCGCTTCTTCCTGCGTGGCGGCTACCACTTCGAGCATGAGAACAAGGGCGGCCGTAAGTACTACACCTTCGGTGCTGGCATTGCCCTCAACATCTTCCACATCGACGCCTCGTACGTCCTCTCGAGCGAGCAGACCTCGGCTCTCGACCAGACCCTCCGCTTCACCCTCGGCTTCGACCTCGAGGGTCTCCGCGACGTGATGGGCGGCCGTCGCCGCTGATCGCATCACCATTCTCCCTTCACCATTCTCCAAGAACGAACAATGACCCAGATCACAGATTGCATCCCACACATCATCGCCCCCGAACTCCTCGAACAGGCACGTCAGTTCATCGCCCAGCACCAGCACTTCGTCGTCACGGCTCACATGTCGCCCGACGGTGATGCCGTAGGCTCTGCCTTGGCCCTGAAGCAATATCTCGAGGTGAAAGGCAAGGAGGCCAAGGTAGTGTTGAACGACCCCCCAGGCGACAACCTCTTCTTCATCCCAGGCTATCGCTCGGACGTCATCGTCTACGACAACCAGAACGACGGCACCCCCTCGCAGAAGGAGGAGGCCATCCGCGCCATCAACGAGTGCGATGCGATGATAGCCGTGGACTTCAACACTCCCAACCGACTGGGCGAAATGAAAGAGATCTGGATGGCGCACCATGCCCCCAAGCTCCTGCTGGACCACCATCTGGAACCCGACCTCGAGCGGTTCGACATCTGCATCTCACACCCAGAGCAGGCTGCCTCCTGCGAACTGGTCTACCGCTTCATCCTTGAACTGGGTGACGATGCCCTGCTCAACCAGCAGATAGCCACCTCACTCTTCTGCGGTCTGATGACCGACACGGGCTGGTTCGTCTTCAACACCAACCGCCCCGACTTCCACCTCATCATGGCACGCCTGATGATGGAGAACGTCGACCGCGAGAACATCATCAAGGACAGCCACGTCGTCCCCGAGCGCAAGAAGCGCATCGAGGGTTACCTACTCAGCCAGAAGCTCCACGTCGTCCGCGAACACAAGGCTGCCTACATGTCGCTCAGCCAGCAGGAGATACGCCGCTTCGGCCACCAGAAGGGCGACTCGGAGGGCTTCGTCAACGACCCCCTCGACATCGAGGGCGTACAGGTGAGCGCCTACTTCCGCGAGGAGAAGAACTTCGTGAAGGTCAGCCTCCGCTCGAAGGGCGAATTCCCCGTCAACATGATCGCCGAGAAGTTCTTCAACGGCGGCGGCCACCGCAATGCCGCTGGCGGCGAATACAACGGCAGTTTGGCTCAAGCAGAAGCAATTTTTGTTAAAGTATTGCCCCTTTTCGATAAATATCTGCAATAAATTTGGTGAATAGGAAAATATTTTGTATCTTTGCGCCCGATTTTAAGCAAAAATATGAATAAGATTCTCTACATCATTGCAGCAGTGCTGCTCGTGACGGTCTATGCCGCCTGCTCGGACACCCAGACCTATGCAGACCTCGTAAGCTACGAGGAGGACTGCATTGACTACTTCATCAACACCGAGAACATCAAGTATCGCAGTATCGACGAGGAGACGATGGAGGACTGGACCGATGCCGTCCTGGACGACAGCATCAGCCCCGCCACGTTCATGGAACTCGGACAGTGGTACTCCATCACCGAGGGCGACTTCAAGCGCCTCTATTTCCGCATCAACGACTGGGGTACCGGCTTCTACCGCTGGCAAGCATGGCAGAACTACAAGGACAGCATCGAGCTGGGTCAGCATCCCGTGTATCGTCCCGACTCCGTCTCGTTCTACAACAACAAGGTGGTCACCGGTTCGTACGTCCTGATCCGCTACGACAGCCTCTTCCTGATGTCCGACACGCTCGACATCCACAGCGAGACGCCTGTCGACAACTACGACCCCTACAGCTACGAGCTCATCTATGGCTGGAGCGAGAGCTACTACGCCTCGACCTACTATTCCTACTACTACGGCTCGAGCTCGTCGTATGCCTGCACCAGCGGCGGCCTGGCTTTCCCCCTGCGCTTCCTCTGGTACGATTCGGATGTCTCTCTCATCGTCCCCTTCTCGCTCGTCCCCAGCGACTACAGCAGCTACTACTACACGCTCTATTACGGCAAGGTGAAATATACTAAACCCAATTATCTACCCGAAGAGTAATTGGTAAATTGTAAATCGTCAAATTGTAAATTACTCCAGTGAGTCTCATCAAATCCATATCCGGCATCCGCGGCACCATCGGCGGCAAGGTCGGCGAGGGCCTGAATCCCCTCGATATAGTGAAGTTCACGGCTGCCTACGCCACCGTGATCCGTCGCACCACCCAGCATCCTTCGAACAAGATCGTCGTAGGCCGTGACGCCCGCCTCTCGGGCGAAATGCTCTACCAGTGCGTCAGCGGCACGCTCATCGGCATGGGCTTCGACGTCATCAACATCGGCATGGCCACCACCCCGACCACCGAGATTGCGGTCACTGCCGAGCACGCCGACGGCGGCATCATCCTCACCGCCAGCCACAACCCCATCCAGTGGAATGCGCTGAAACTGCTCAACCGCGAGGGCGAGTTCTTCGACAAGCAGACCGGCGAACAGGTGCTCCAAATTGCCGAAGCTGAAGACTTCGACTTCCCTGCCATCACTCCCAAGACCTACACCGGCGAGGAGTCGCAGACCGAGTCCTCCCCCATCTATGAGGGCAACCCCATCGGACACATCTGCCAGAAGGATTACACCGACTACCACATCCAGCAGGTACTCAGCCTCAAGCTGGTCGACCAGGAGGCTGTGCGCCGCGCCGGCTTCCGCGTGGTCTGTGACTGCATCAACTCCATCGGCGGTGTCATCATCCCCCGTCTGCTCAAGGAACTGGGCGTCGAGGTCGTGGAGCTCAACTGCCAGCCTACTGGCAACTTCTCGCACCTCCCCGAGCCTATCGTAGCCAACCTGCAGGGCATCGCCAACTACATGAAGGCCAATTGTCAGATTGTAAATGGTCAAATCGTAAATAAATATGATCTGGGTGTCATCGTCGATCCCGACGTCGATCGTCTGGCTTTCGTACAGGAGACTGGCGAACTCTTCGGCGAGGAGTACACGCTGGTCAGCGTGGCCGACTACGTGCTGCAGCACACCCCAGGCAATACCTGCTCGAACCTCTCATCCAGCCGCGCCCTGCGCGACGTGACCCGTCAGCGTGGCGGCGAGTACAATGCTGCCGCTGTGGGCGAGGTCAACGTGGTGACCAAGATGAAGGCAACGAATGCCGTCATCGGCGGTGAGGGAAATGGTGGCGTGATCTACCCCGAGTCGCACTACGGTCGCGACGCTCTGGTCGGCGTGGCTCTCTTCCTGACCAATCTGGCCAAACTGCGCGAGCAGCAGCCCGGCCTCACCGTCAGCGAGCTCCGCAAGACCTATCCTCCCTACGAAATCGCCAAGCAGCGCGTGGATCTCAGCCCCGAGATTGACGTGGATGCCATCCTGCTCCGCATGAAGCAGAAGTACGAGGGCCAGCCCGGCATCGAGGTGACCGACATCGATGGCGTGAAGCTCGACTTCCCCGACCGCTGGGTACACCTCCGCAAGTCCAACACCGAGCCTATCATCCGCATCTACGCCGAAGCCAGCACCATGGAGGAGGCTCAGAAGACTGCCGACATGATCAAGGCTGAATGCCTGAAGTGACGCAGGACTATCCCATAAATGATTTCAGCGATGAATAATCATTGATCAATAATGAATAATGTCTGTTGACCCATATCCTGACAGCCGGCATTATTCATTATTTATTATTCAATATTTGATGCAACTCTCAATATTGATACAACATTAATCCAACAAACATAACCAAGATGAAATCCACCTTTACCATCGCAGCCATGACCGCAGCCCTCCTTTGCTCCTGCAATTCCCGACCCGAACAGGCCGACCTGGTTCTGCTCTACACCACCGATGTGCATGGTGCCTGTCTGCACTACGACATCCGCCGAGCAGCCCCCGCGCAGACGTCGTTGGCCAACGTCTGCACCTACGTCAAGGAGCAGCGTGCCGCCCATCCTGACGGCGTGATGCTGTTCGATACGGGCGACTTCCTGCAGGGCCAGCCTTCGATGTACTATTACAACTTCGTCGACACTACCTCGACCCACGTCGTCCCCGCAGTCGACAACTTCATGGGCTACGATGCCATCGGTGTCGGCAACCACGACATCGAGACAGGCGAGGCCGTCTATCACGACCGTCTGCCCCAGCAGTTCCAGATGCCCTGGCTCTGCGCCAATGCCATTGACCAAAGGACCGGCGAGTCAATGTTCCAGCCCTACTGCATCCTTGACCGTCAGGGCATCAAGGTGGCTGTGCTCGGCATGATCACCCCCAACATCGCCGCCTGGCTACCCAAGACGCTCTGGCAGAACCTGGAGTTCCAGGACATGGTGGAGTGCGCCCAGCACTGGGTGCCCATCATCCTGCAGAAGGAGAAGCCGGACGTGCTGGTGGGCCTCTTCCACTGCGGCACCGACTACACTGTGGGCGGCGCTGACATGGATACCTACAAGAACGAGAACGGAGCCATCCCTGTCGCCACCAAGGTGCCGGGCTTCGACATCATCCTCTGCGGTCACGACCACCAGTTCAAGCTGACCACCGTGGTCAACTGCGAGGGCGACACCGTGCAGGTGCTCGACGCCCAGACAGCTGCCGCTAAGGTAGGCCGTGCTGACATCCACCTGACTCTCAACAAGCAGACGGGACGCTACGACAAGCAGATCACCACTTCGCTGGCCGACATGAAGGAGTATGCACCCGATCCCGAGTTCTGCGATACGTTCCAGCCCTACGTCGATGCCGTCAACAAGTACGTCGACGAGCCTATCGGCGAACTCTCTGCCCCACTCTACGGCGAGCCCGGTCTGTACGGTCCGTCGGAGTTCCTCGACTTCATCCATGACGTGCAGCTCGAGGCTACGGGTGCCGACGTGTCGTTCACGGCTATCCTGTCGGCTCATGACACGCTGCCTGCCGGTCCGCTCACCATGCGACAGCTCTTCACGCTCTATAAGTACG
>R14__coassemble_1569_pt1 | contig 11201 bp, 4 predicted proteins | sample R14__metabat2_high_PE_017 | metagenome-assembled genome bin R14 | reverse complement strand
GCAAGCCGCAGGTGCTAACAGTCCGTTCCAGTCCACTGCTCCGCAGAGCAAGGTGACGGGTACGATCGTGGACGCCAATGGCGAGCCCGTCATCGGAGCCAACGTCTCGACCCTTGACGGCAAGATCGGTACCGTTACCGACATTGACGGCCGCTTCTCGCTCGATGTGCCCCAGGGCACGCAGCTTCACGTCTCCTACATCGGCTATGTCAGCCAGACCCTCAAGGCATCGACCAGCATGAAAGTCACCCTCGCTGAGGATTATCAGGGCCTCGAGGAGACCGTCGTGATTGGTTATGGTGCTGTCAAGAAGCGTGACCTCACTGGCGCTGTGGCCAGTGTCAAGAGTGAGGACATCGTCAAGACTCCTACCACCAACGTCATGGAGGCCCTGCAGGGCCAGGTGGCTGGCTTCGATATCACCCGTTCGACCGGTGAAGTAGGCGCCTCGATGAACATGACCTTGCGTGGCAATCGCTCGATCTACGGCGACAATTCACCCCTCTTCATCATCGATGGCATGGAGGGCTCGTACGATGAGCTCAATACCAACGACATCGCTTCAGTCGAGGTGCTGAAGGATGCCTCATCGACCGCCATCTACGGTGCCGCAGGCGCCAACGGCGTCGTGATCATCACCACCAAGAATGCCAAGAAGGACAAACTCCAGATAGACCTCGATGCCTACTATGGCTGGAACGTCATCTCTTCCTTCCCCCAGGTCAACACCGGCGAGGACTACATCAACTTCCGCCGCACTGCCTTGAAGAATGCCGGTCTCTATACCGACGATGCCAACCTCTTCCCCAGCTACCTGCAGCAGCTGGTCGACAATGGGCAGTGGGTCGATTGGTTCAAGGAGGGTTCGCAGACCGGAACGATGCAGTCGTATAACCTTTCGACCAGCTATGCTACCAATAAGGTCAATACCTACATCTCACTCGGTTATAGCGACACCCAGGGCCTCTTGAAGGGTGATGAACTGAAGCGCTATTCGCTGCGTGCCAAGGTGGACGTTTCGCCCAACAAGTATGTCACCTACGGCACCAACCTCTACGGCATGTACAGCGACAACGACAAGCGCAATTCCCGTATCTGGAACCGCATGCTTTGCACTCCACCGCTGGGCACTCCCTACGATGAGAATGGCGACGTGGTGCTCTATCCCGTAGGCGGTGACACAGGCAATCAGAGCCCTATCACTGACACCGGTGATGGACAGTACACCAACAACGTGAAGCGTATCTCCCTGACGCCACAGGCCTACCTGGAGCTCAAGCCCGTCAAGGGCCTCTCGCTCAAGACCGTCCTGGGTGGCTACTTCGGCACCTCGAAGCAGGGTATCTACGAGGGCAACAAGTCGTTCAACGGTCTCGCCACCGGCTCCTATGCCAGTGTGCCCAATACACTAAGCTACAACTGGAAGTGGCAGAACATCTTGACCTACAACATCAAGTTCCTTCAGGCTCACGACTTCACCTTCACCGGCGTCACCGAGTGGAGCAACAACCACAAGGAGGTCAACACTGCCGCCGCCTATGGTTTTGACAGCGACTCTTACACCTATCACAACCTCGCCGCCGGCACCAATGGCTACAAGGTATCATCGAGCTACGTTCAGAGTCAGATGATGTCGTATGTGGCACGTCTGGCCTACAACTACAAGGGCAAGTACCTGCTGAGTGCCAGTGCCCGCTGGGATGGATCGTCCATCCTCGCCGAGGGCAACAAGTGGGACTGCTTCCCCTCCGTGTCGGCTGGTTGGCGTCTGAGCGACGAGTCGTGGATGGATGCTACCGACACCTGGCTGGACAACCTCAAGCTCCGTGCCTCATGGGGCATCACCGGTAATGCCGGTGCAGCCGAATACGCTACCATGGCTTACTCTGCCACCGGTCAATATGGCATGCAGGATGTAGCCACCAACTACAGCGAGTATGGCTCCAACATTGCCAACAAGAGCCTTGGCTGGGAAAAGACCTATACCTGGGACCTCGGTCTCGATGCCACTCTGCTCGACAATCGCCTGGACCTCGTCTTCGACTGGTATTCCAGCACCACGCGCGGCCTGCTCTTCCAGCGTACGTTGCCTTACGCTGTGGGTGGCTCGGCAGGCTCGGGCGGCGTCTCCGCCTTCAAGATGTGGGAGAACGTCGGCAAGACCCGCAACGAGGGCATCGAACTCACCCTCAATAGTCGCAACATCATCCGCCGCAACTTCACCTGGAACACCACCCTCACCTTCGCCCGCAACAAGGAGCAGGTGCTCCAGACCACTTCGGAGAATCCTCTGCAGTACAACGACTATTATCTCATCCCGGGCGAGGGCGTGCACACCTACTACCTCTATAAGTATCTCGGCTGCTGGGGCACCGATGAGGCGGAGGAGGCTGCCAAGTACGGCGCCAAGCCCGGCCAGATCAAGGTGGAGGACGTCAACGGAGACGGCAAGTACAGTGCTGACGACTACCAGGTGATCGGCAATGCCGACCCATCGTGGACCGCCTCGCTGACCAACAGCTTCCAGCTCTATGACTTCGACCTCAGCTTCCAGCTGGTCACCCGCTGGGACTGGACCATCGCCTATGGCGTCACTGGCTGGTATCGCACCAACGGCCTCTCGCCCTCGCCAACGATCTGTGACTACTGGTCGGAGGACAACCAGTCGGCACGCTTCCCGATGCCTGACGCCTCGTCGACCACGGGTCAGGACTCATACCAGGCAGGCTCGTCGATCTGCTACTTCGACGGTTCGTACATCAAGGTCAAGAACTTCACCCTCGGTTACACTCTGCCCAAGAACCTGCTGCAGAAGGCTCGCATTCAGAAGGCCCGCATCTACTTTACTGCCACCAATCCATTCATCTGGACCAAGAGCGAGTACCTCAAGGACTACGATCCTGAGAAGGGCGGCGACGACGATGATGCACCATTGTCGAAGCAGTTCGTAGTGGGTGTCAACCTTACCTTCTAATAGTTGCTTTCGCAACATTAACTGTTAATACGTTATTGTGTTAGCTGAAAATCATCCAACAATGTCGCGGCAGAGCGCTCGCGACAGGCAACCAAACAACAAAATAACATGAAACCATATATTTCCCTTTCTGCTGCTGCCGTGGCCTCGATGATGCTGATGGGCAGCTGCAGCCTCGATGAGAATAACTACTCGGCCATTACGACCGACGAGGAGTGGTCTACGGCTGCCGGCTATGAGAAGCTGGTCAACTCGTGCTACCTCGGCCTGATACGTGTGGTCTACGGCCAGGCCGAAGACACCTACATTATCGGTTCGGAAGGTGGCACCGACATCTGGCAGGACGTCAGTAATTCGGGCAACTGGCGCAAGGCGCTGACCTATGAGGGCTTTGACGCCTCGGTCAGCATGTTCCTTGAGGCCTATCAGGGCTTCTACTTCACGCTCAATGAGTGCAATGCCGCTATCCAGTATGCCGACAAGGTGACTGGTCTTACTGCCGACCAGGTCAATGCCTTGGCTGCCGAGGCTCACTTCCTTCGCGCCCATGCCCTCTACAGCATCGTTGAGCAGTATGGTGGCAAGTATCTCTCCACCGAGCCTACCTCCGAGGCCTTGACTTCGCTCACCTGCAGCACTGTCAACGAGTTCTACGACGTCATCCTCGCCGACCTCGACTTCGCCATGAAGTACCTGCCTGTCACCCAGGCCGAGACCGGTCATGTGACCCGTGCCGCCGCTTACCACCAGTATGCCAAGGCTTGCCTCTCGTATGCCTCCTACACCGATGCCGACATCTGCAAGATCTGCAACTGCGACCCCATCTCGTCTGCCGAAGCCCAGAGCTACTACCAGAAGGCCAAGGAGGCCGCTGAGTATCTGATCAACAATGCCCAGAGCCTCGGCGTGGAACTCTATGCCGACGTCGCTGACGTCTTCCGCGATGGCAACAACAAGACCAACAAGGAGGCCATCTTCCGCGTCTGCCACTCTACCATCCAGGCACTCAATCCCCGTGGCAACTATTACAACCGCGCCTGGAAGCACTACTGCGCCTACGCCAACAGTAATACTGGCATCTACCTCGAAGGTATCACCCCGAGCTACACCACCACTCCCAAGCTGGCCAAGGGCAATTGCTACATGTGTCCTTCGAAGAAGTTCATCGACCTTTACGGAGAGAAGGATGGTCGCTACGAAGCCTTCTTCACTACCGCCTGGTATGTCAACAAGGCCAACAAGGACGGTATGTACCAGTGGACTTCTGCCGACTGCAAGATTTATGGCCTCGATGAGGCACGTGTAGGCAATGCCGACTATGCCATCGCACTGGGCGACACGGGCGTCTATATCAGCCGCCATACCTTCACCCAGGCCGAGAAGGATGCCTGCCGCTATGCCATCTACAACGTGGAGGACAACTACAAGAACGCCTCACAGCCGCTCAAGTACTTCCCCAGCTGCCGCAAGGGTAACGACCCCAGCGACTACGCGGGCTCGAACGCCTCTAAGCCCTATACCTCGGGCGACTGCATCATCTATCGTCTCGGTGAGACCTACTTGATGGCTGCCGAGGCCTGCTGGCGTCTGGGTGACGATACCAACGCATTGAAGTGGCTCAACGAGATCCGCAACCGCGCCTGCATCGGTCACGACCACAGCATGGACCTTCAGACCATCAGTCAGGATGTGCTGCTCAACGAGTATGCTCTCGAGATGGTGGGAGAATGGAACCGCTGGTATACGTTGAAGCGCTTCCGCGCTTTCGAGTCACGTCTGACGGCCTTCAATCCCCAGAATGCTTCGAATTGGAAGCAGCAGTACTATGTTCGTCCTGTCAACACTACTGAGATCCTCAATGTCATCAACGCCGAGGAGTATCAGAACGAAGGATATTAAGTCGGAGTGCAAGTTGACTCCCGTCAGCTTGCGCTACCTTTTTAGCAATTGTTGAACATGTTCGCCTTCGCCACGGTCGTCGTGACGAAGGCGATTCCGTTTTTCGACATTTCTATTCGGCAGTCGATTATATCTGATATTTGTTGTTTATTTCCTGCCATCAGGCAGAAAATTGCCTCTTTTATGAATTTTTGCCCTCCGAAATTTGGAAATGCGCGCGGAAAGTCGTATCTTTGCACCGCAAAAATGTGCACTGAAGGATGAGCATCAAACAGCAGATAGAGACACAGCGTCAGCAGCGCGGCGGTCAGGCCGCCTACGATACGACCGACGAAGGCAACATCTTCGTCAAGGGGGCGCGTGTCAACAATCTCAAGAACATCGACGTCGAGATACCGCGCGGCAAGCTCGTGGTGGTGACCGGACTCTCGGGCTCGGGCAAGTCATCGTTGGCTTTCGACACCCTCTATGCCGAGGGGCAGCGCCGTTATGTGGAGTCGCTCTCGAGCTACGCCCGCCAGTTCCTGGGACGCATGGGCAAGCCCGAATGCGACTACATCCTGGGCATCCCGCCAGCCGTCGCCATTCAGCAGAAGGTCATCGTGCGCAATCCGCGCTCCACGGTGGGCACGTCGACCGAGATTTACGACTACCTGCGTCTGCTCTTTGCCCGCATCGGCCGTACCTACAGCCCCGTGAGTGGCGAACTGGTCAAGAAGCACACCGTCGAGGATGTCATCGCCAGTGCGCAGCAGATGCCCGATGGCACGCGCATTGCCATTCTGGTCAACATCGATGTGCCTGCCGACCGCTCGTTGGCAGAGCATCTGGAGGTGCTGACCAAGAACGGCTTCTCGCGTGCCGAGCGTGATGGCAAGTTCATCCGTCTGGAGCAGGTCGAGGCAGCGCCTTTCCACCTGGTCATCGACCGTGTGATGACGCCCATGACCGACCCAGCCACCCTCTCGCGCTTTGCCGATTCGGTCGAGATTGCTTTCTATGAGGGCGACGGCGAGTTCCTGCTCAAGGCGTGGCTGCCCGAAGGCACGGTCCGCGAGCAGCTCTTCTCGAAGCGCTTCGAGGCGGACGGCATGACCTTCGAGGAACCCTCGGACATGATGTTCAACTTCAACTCGCCTGCCGGTGCCTGCCCCAAGTGCGAAGGCTTCGGCAAGGTGCTGGGCATCGACGAGGACCTCGTCATCCCCAACAAGGCGCTGTCGCTCTACGAGGACTGCGTCGTGCCGTGGCGTGGCGAGAAGATGTCGGAGTGGAAGAAGTACTTCATCTCACGTGTCGGCGAGGTCATTCTGAGCGATGGCCAGCCTTTCCCCATCCATCGTCCCTATTACCAGCTCACCCAGGAGCAGAAGGACCTCCTCTGGCATGGCTATCCAGCCGGCGTCATGACCCGTAAGGAGCGCGCTGAGGCAGCCGAGATGAATCCGATGACCGGGTGGGAGGAGAGCAAGGTGCTCTACGGCATCGACGACTTCTTCCAGATGGTGTCTGAGAACCTCTACAAGATCCAGTATCGCGTGATGCAGGCACGCTATCGCGGCAAGACGCTTTGCCCCGAGTGCCATGGTTCGCGACTCAAGAAGGAGGCGGGCTACGTCTACGTGGGTTCACGCTGCACGACGCACGACGCCCGGTTGAATGCCTCGCTTGAGGGAGGTAATAATCCAGCACCGTGCATTGAGCACCGTGCATCGGAGAAGTCTCCTGCCCGCACCATCACCGAACTGGTGCGGATGTCGGTGTCGGATTTGATTGTGTGGTTCGACCATCTGGAGCTCTCGGAGCACGATGCCCTCGTCGCCCGCCGCCTGCTCACCGAGATCCGCAACCGTCTGCACTTCCTCGAGGAGGTAGGCCTCGCATACCTCACGCTCGACCGTCTCTCCAACTCGCTGTCGGGTGGCGAGTCGCAGCGCATCAACCTCGCCACCTCCCTCGGCTCGGCACTGGTCGGCTCGATGTACATCCTCGACGAGCCCTCCATCGGTCTGCACAGCCGCGACACCGACCAGCTGATCCGTGTGCTGCGCGAACTGCGTGACCAGGGCAACACCGTCATCGTCGTGGAGCATGACGAGGAGATCATCCGCTCAGCCGACTGGCTCATCGACGTGGGTCCGCGTGCCGGCCGCTTCGGTGGAGAGATCGTCTTCCAAGGCACGCTCGGCAGCCTCGACCAGCTCGACCCCAAGGTCATCGAGCAGTCCTATACCGCCCGCTTCATGCGAGGCGATGAGGCGATACCGGTACCCACATCGACCCGTCCCTGGTCGTCGTACATCGAGGTGCGTGGTGCCGTGCAGAACAATCTGAAGGACATCACCGTCCGCTTCCCGCTGGGCGTCATGACCGTCGTCACCGGCGTGTCGGGCTCAGGCAAGTCCACGCTGGTGCGCGACATCCTCTATCGCGGCATGTTGCGCTGGTTGGGCGAGGCATCGGACGCTCCGGGCGCCTTCGCCGGTCTGGAGGGCGACATGCGCCGTATCCAGCACATCGAGTTCATCGACCAGAATCCCATCGGCAAGTCATCGCGCTCCAATGCCGCCACCTACCTCAAGGCGTACGACGAGATACGCCGCCTCTTCGCCGAGCAGCCTTTGGCCAAGCAGTTGGGCTTCACGTCAGCCACCTTCTCGTTCAATGTCGAGGGAGGTCGCTGCGAGGAGTGCAAGGGCGAGGGCACCATCACCGTCGAGATGCAGTTCATGGCGGACCTCGTGATCCCCTGCGAGGCTTGTCACGGTCAGCGCTTCAACAGCGACGTGCTCGAGGTGCTCTATAAGGGCAAGAACATCGCTCAGGTATTGGACATGAGTGTCGATGAGGCCATCGAATTCTTCGCTGAGCCCGAAGGCGAGGCCATCGTGCGCCGTCTGCGTCCGCTGCAGCGTGTCGGTCTCGGCTACATCAAGCTCGGCCAGTCGTCGTCGACCCTCTCGGGCGGCGAGAACCAGCGCGTCAAGCTGGCATTCTATCTGAGCGACATCGTGGACGAGCCGAAGGGCAAGGCGCCCAGCAATGCCCAGCTCTCCACCCTCAGTGCTCCCCTCCCCAAGACGCTCTTCATCTTCGACGAGCCCACCACGGGCCTGCACCTCTACGACGTGCGCGTCCTGCTCGACGCCTTCGACCTGCTGCTGCAGCGCGGCCACACACTCGTCATCATCGAGCACAACCTGGACGTCATCAAGTGCGCCGACCACATCATCGACCTCGGTCCTGAGGGAGGAGCCGCCGGCGGCAACCTGGTCTTCCAGGGTACGCCGCGCGAGCTCTGTGCCTGCGCGGACTCCTATACCGCCCGTTATCTTCGACCCAAGTTCCAGGAAATGAAAAAGTGAAGAATGAAATCATGTCGGACATGCCGTTTCCGCCAGACCCCTTTCATTTTTTCCATCTTATCATTTCAACAAGCGAAATCCATGTTAGATATTGCCTGCATCATATTGACCAAAGACGAAGAGCTCCACATCGAGCGCTGCATCCTCTCTGCGCGGGAGGTGTGCAGCGACATCTGGGTGGTCGATTCGTACAGCACCGACCGCACGTGCCAGCTTGCCGCGGCGCTCGGAGCTCATGTGGTGCAGCATCCGTTCACCTATCAGGCAGAGCAGTTCAACTGGGCCATTGACCAGCTACCCATCCAGAACCAGTGGATCTGGCGTCTCGATGCCGACGAGGTCATCTCGCCCGAGTTGGCTGCCCTGGCACAGCAGCAGTTGCCTGGCTTGCCAGCGGATGTCAACGGCGTCTATGTCAACAAGAAGATCATCTTCATGGATCGCCCCCTGCTGCATGGCGGCTGGTATCCGGCACCGCAGATCAAGCTTGTGCGTCGAGGCTGTGGCCGCTGCGAGGACCGCGTGATGGACGAGCATCTCATCGTCACCCGAGGCAGGACCGTCAGTTGGGATGGCGACCAGACCGACTGGAACCTCAAGGGCCTTGACTGGTGGTGGCAGAAACACCTCAGCTACGTGCCCCGCGAGGCGCAGAACCTCCTCCAGATGGAGCGTGGCAACACCGATGAGGAGGGGGTGAAGCCCCGCCTGCTGGGCACCGCCAGCGAGCGCAAGCGGTTCGCCAAGCGGCTCTATGCCCGCTGTCCGCTCTTCGTCCGTCCGGTGCTGAACTTCCTGTGCCGCTACGTCTGCCAGTTGGGCTTCCTCGACGGCTATGCCGGCTGGTACTGGCACACGCGTCAGGGACTCCGCTACCGTTGGCTCGTCGACCGCGAGCTCTGGCGGCTGCGCAAATCGTAAATGGCAAAATTGTAAATTGTAAATGGTCAAATTGTAAATATCCCCATGCGTCTCAGTTTCATCATACCCATGTACAATGTCTCGAAGTGGGTGGGCCGCTGCATCGCCTCGGTGCGCAATCAGGGCCTCTCGCCTCAGGACTACGAGATCATTCTGGTCAACGATGGTTCGACCGACGAAACGATGCAGGTGGTCAACGACTTCCTCGCCCGTGAGTCGCAGTCGGGCGTCGAGACCGCGCCTGTGGTCATCATCGAACAGGAGAACCAGGGCCTCAGTGCAGCCCGCAATGCTGGCTTCCGCCGGGCGCGCGGCAACTACGTCTGGTGGATTGACAGCGACGACACGCTCGAAGCCTGCTTCGCCCCACGGCTGCTGGAGCGTGCCGAGAAGGAGCGCCTCGACGTGCTCTGCTTCGGTCTCAATCAGGTCGATGACGAGAAAGGAACGTCCAGCAAGTATGAGATCGAGGACCAGACCCAAGGCCGCACCGTGCGCGGCGAGGAGTTCCTGCTCAAGTGCGGCATGCCTGCTGCTGCCTGGGCCGCCATCTATCGGCGTGGCTTCATCGAGCGCTATGGGCTCAGCTATCTGGTGGGCGCCTTCCACGAGGATCAGGATTTCACGCCCCGTGCCTACTTCCTGGCACGCCGCATCGCCTACGAGGACGTGGCTGTCTACAACTACTATCAGCGTGAGGACTCCATCATGCGGCGCAAGGATCCCAAGAAGACGCAGGACCTGCTCACCATCTGCCAGCGGCTGTGGGACTTCGCCATGGAGCACACCCAGATCGAGTCTGCCATCCGCTACACATTCGTCAACCGCATCTCCTTCCTCTTCTCGCAGGCGCTCTCCAACCTCTGCCACTGCGGCATCTACGAGTTCCCCGGCGACTACAAGTCGCTGCCCTACTATCCGCTCTCGATCAACCACTACATGCCCAAGATGGAGCGCTACAAGTACCGCCTCATCAATCAGAGTGTGCCCCTCTACCTGAAGCTCTATCGTAAGTTCGTCAAGCCCGAGAAGAGCAAGACCTCCAACCGCCTGCGTACCCATGCCTGATTCGCTTCCGGGAACCTCGATTTGTGACGGAAATAGTGCAGAATTGGCCCCGAAATTGACCAAAACCGACTTTTTTTGACTCGAAACTGCATTTTTCTGCCCGAAAATTTCTCAGGTTCGAAATAAGTGACTATATTTGCACACTCCCAAATCGATAGGGAGCCCAACCCTAAACGCAGCCCAGATGAATCCGCACGTACTCTCCTTCCTGAACTACATCAAGTACGAGAGGAACTATTCGGACCGTACGGTGGAGGCTTATGGCGACGACCTCCAGATGTTCGAAGACTACGTGACGCGCGAGACCGGATGCTTCGATTCCCTGCAGCCTGACGTCGACCTCGTGCGCGGCTGGATGGCCGAGATGGGGCGGCAGCACCACTCAGCCTCGAGCATCAAGCGCCGCGTCTGCGCCCTCCGCAGCTTCTATCGCTACCTGCGGCGCCAGCAACTCATCAAGGTCAATCCGTTGACCCTGCTGCCTACTCCCAAGGTGCCGCATCCGTTGCCCACCTGGATAGGCGAGGAGCAGATGGACTTCCTCATCGACGACATCGACTACGGGCAGGACTTCGACGGCATCCGCGACCACCTGCTCATCGACTTGCTCTACAGCACGGGCATGCGTCGTTCGGAAGCTGCCGGACTTCGCGATGCCGACGTCGACCTCAGTGCCCATCAGCTCAAGGTGCTGGGCAAGGGGCGCAAGGAGCGATTCATCCCCTTTGGTCCCGAACTGGAGGCGCTCATCCGCCAGTATCGTGACCGACGTGATGCCGAGGTGGGGTTTACCCCCGAGGCGTTCCTCACCGATATCGATGGCGATCCATTGCCCCCGTCGAAGGTCTATGCCATCGTCCATCGCTACCTCGCCAATCTGCCCTCGCTGAGCCGCCGTGGAGCACATGTGCTGCGTCACTCCTTTGCCACCAACATGCTGGCTGAGGGAGCCGACCTCATGGCAGTCAAGGAAC
>R14__coassemble_1551_pt1 | contig 11328 bp, 9 predicted proteins | sample R14__metabat2_high_PE_017 | metagenome-assembled genome bin R14 | reverse complement strand
GCCGGAAGACGAACCAGTAGAGGCAGAAGACGAGTGGCAGGAACCACAGATAGGTCAGCGAATTGAACGACATGGGTTGGAAACTGTAATACGAAGGGTCACAGAGAAAAATCCTTGCGGATGATACGGGTGAACTTCTCGGCACCGTAGATGTTCAGATGATTGGCATCGAAGAAGTCGTCGGCTGTGAAACGTGGGTCTGCCGAATAGTCACGGTAAGTCACGTCGGGACATCGGTCGAGAAGCGCGCCTACGAGGCTGTCTTGAAATGCTGAGAGCGCGACCATGCTGTCGAGCTTCTGCGCGTAGTCGGGATAGACAGGGGGCGACAGGAGCAGGAAGCGCACCTGATGTCGCTGGCACCACTGGGCAAGGAGGGCAGGATAGTCTGGTAGTTCGGAGTGCTCTATTCGTTCCCTTACTTTGGCATCTCTTTGTGCCGACTTCTCGACCGCATCGGGAGTGAGTCGCGGATTGGGCGAGGAAGGCAGCTTCCGGCGTCCACACCCGAGCGAGTCGCATGCCTCCTTGTGGAGCGGTCCGCCCAGCGACTCCAGTATCTTCTTGCGCGCCTCGGGGTAGCATGCCAACTCCCAGGCGTAGCGGCTCAGCAGACCGTGGTCGGGGCAATGGCAATAGAGGTGATAGTAGATGCAATAGTGCCAGGAGGTCTCCTCGACTTCCCTGGGCGAATTGAGCAGGAGCGAGGGAGTGGTGAGAATCACGTTGTGCAGGAGGCTGTAGTGTGCCGTGTCGGCAGCAAAAAGCAGCCAGTCGTAGCGGGGCGATTGTCCTTGATTGGCGAGGCTGAAGGCTCGGGAGGCAAGGCGGTCGGCATGTATACCGTAGTAGCTGGTCGAGGAACCGAGTATCAGCGTCTCGACCTCCGCCGCATGCTGCTCCATCCATTCCACTTTATAACGGTACTGATTGGGGCAACGACGTGCCAGCCACTCGGCTGTGCCGAGCAGCATCAGCATCACAAGGGCTGCTATCAATATCTTGGAGAGGAATCGCTTCATCTTTGGTCAGAAAGAATGAACTTTAGTCAGATAAACCAATCTCTGTCAGGTCGTTTGCTCAGAAAGTAACTATGAAATCATGGTCGTTTTGGATGGTCAGTCCCCATTCGCGTTTCCACTTGAGGTATTCGTCATCGCTTCCGGGTGAAGTGTATTTCACTTCGAATGTCAGCAGAGCATAGACCGCATCGTGGAGTCTGGAGCCTAATGTGTAGTCGAAGTGGCTGAGTTCCAGACTGACGGCGTAGGTGCCTCGTGCCAATGGAAGATAGGGTACCGTGAGGGTGACGTCGAATGTCTTCTGCTCGGGAATGGGTATGGGACGACTGTTGTAGCGCGTCACCCTCTCACCCATGCTATCGGTCAGAATCAGCGAGTAGGAGGTCTCGGTGACCTGGCAGTGATCCAGGCGTCGGATGTGCATCCTGACCTGGAGCGGATCGCCTGTGCTCAGCGGTCCCTGATAGTCCATGATTTCGGCCTCGGTGATTTCGAGTGGGCGGACACACTTCTGCAGGTAGCGTCTGTGCTGCAGGCTGTCTGTCACCGCATGGCTTACGACGGGCAGGACATCTGCCGTCCCTACGTAATGCTCAAGGGCATCGACGATGTCGCCGTCGTAGTCCAGCATGCCGTCCTGTAGCACGATGCCACGCTGGCAGATGGCACGCACGGCGTTCAGATTGTGGCTGACGAAGAGCACGGTGCGCCCCTGTTGTGCCGAGACGTCCTTCACCTTGCCGATTGCCTTCCGCTGGAATTCGGCATCACCTACAGCCAACACCTCATCGACTACCAGGATTTCGGGCTCCAGGAAGGCGGCTACTGCAAATCCCAGTCGCACCTTCATTCCCGATGAGTAGCGCTTGACGGGGGTGTCGAGATAACGCTCTACGCCCGAGAAGGCCACGATCTCGTCCATCCGTGCTTTCACTTCGCGGCGGGTCATGCCCAGAATGGTGCCGTTCATGTAGATGTTCTCTCGACCGGTCAGTTCATTGTGGAAGCCGGTCCCCACTTCGAGCAGTGAGGCGATGCGTCCGCGGTAGTCGATGCGTCCGGCGGTGGGGGAGGTGATGTGGCTCAGCAGCTTCAGCAGGGTCGATTTGCCAGCTCCGTTCTTGCCTATGATGCCCACCACCTCGCCGGGCTGGACATCGAAGGTGATGTCGCGCAGTGCCCAGACGAAGTCGGATTGCCCCTGCGTGTCGCGTCGATTGACCTCGCCCACCTTGAGGTAGGGGTCTTCGTGATGCAGCACAGCGGTCTGCCACCAACGGTTCAGGTCATGACCAAGCGTACCTGTGCCTACACGACCCAGTTGGTACTGCTTGCTGATGTGGCTGAAACTGATGGCAAAATCGTTCATTTCGAAAATGGGGGACACCTTATTAATCGGCTGCAAAGTTAATGATTATTTTCGCTTTCTCGGCTTTTTTGTTTAGACAAAAAGTTCAAGAATTGCTAATCTGTAAATGCCGACTGACTTTTGTCAATTCGGTGTGGCAAAAAGTGGCGCAAATATGTTCCTTCTGACCTCTCGATGAAAATCGAGGGACAGAAATCTTGTTATTGACCAAAATGTGTACTATCTTTGCAACCTCATAACCTCATGACCCCAACCTCATGAACTCATAACTTCATGCCCTCCCAAACTCATAACCTCACCACCATCACACCGCATAGCGGGCTCTTCGACATAGACCTGAAAGGACTGTGGCGTTATCGCGACCTCTACGTCATGTATATCCGTCGTGACCTCGTCACACGTTACAAGCAGACCATCCTCGGTCCGCTGTGGTACGTCATTCAGCCCATCTTCACCACCATCATTTATATGTTCGTCTTCGGTGGACTGGCAGGCATCTCGACCGATGGCATGCCGCAGCCTCTGTTCTATCTGTCAGGCATCTTGCTTTGGAACTATTTCTCTGAGAGTTTCAATGCCTGCTCGGACGTCTTCACACAGAATGCCTCGGTCTTCGGCAAGGTCTATTTCCCGCGGCTGGTAGTGCCGTTGGCAGCCATTACGGGCAATCTGCTGAAGCTCTTTATTCAGAGTCTGCTCTTTGCCGGCGTCTATTTCTATTTGGTGCTGACGGGTGGATTCGAGGTGCATGTGGGCTGGTCGTTGCTGCTTTTCCCGTTGCTGATTGTGCTGCTTGGCTTTCTTAGCCTCTCCTTCGGATTGATCTTTTCTTCGCTTACTACCAAGTACCGTGACCTAAGATTCCTCATCCAGTTCGGCGTTCAACTGCTGATGTATGCTACGCCGGTAATCTATCCATTGTCAGTGGCTCCCCCCAGATATGCCCGAATGCTGGCGATCAATCCGTTGACCCCAGTCTTCGAGGCATTCCGTCATTCGGTGCTTGGCTGTGGCTCGCTCGACTGGGGCGGATTGCTCTACAGTGTGGTGTTCCTTGGCGTGACGCTGACCTGCGCAGTCATCGTCTTCTCGCGAACCGAACGCAACTTTATGGACACTGTATAGTGCAGAACGCTGCTCCCAAGTGCGAGATGATGTCGCTGGGGAGCAGCGATTCTTCGCTCTGACCGCCTTGCTCGATAGCGAGGTCGCCAGCCAGGGCGTGCAGGCCGACGCCCAGCACGGCGGCATCCTCGGGGCTGTAGCCTTGGGCGCGCAGACCCAGCAGGATGCCCGTCAGCGTGTCGCCGCTGCCTCCCACTGCCATGCCGGCATTGCCCTGCTCGCTGTTGCGCCAGGTGTTGCCATTCGGCAGATAGACGTTGGTGATGTGGTCCTTCAGAACGACTACGATGCCGTAGTGCATCGCCAGCTCGAAGCAGTTGTTCATTCCCGTGGCCTTCAGCAGGCGGCGGGCTTCGCCGACGTGGGGCGTCAGGATCGTGCCTTTAGGCAATCGCTCCATTGCCTCGGGATGGAGGCTGAGGATGTTGAGCGCATCGGCGTCGAGCACTAGTCCCGGTTCGGGCATGTCGGGGAGGCTCAGACCGGTGTTCAAGAGACGCAGCAGCGCCTCCTGTGTCTCGGGCTGTTGACCCAGGCCGGGGCCGATGGCGAGGGCATCGACGGTCGTTGGCACTTCGATGAAGGAGTGCCAGTCCTCGCGACGGTCGGTCTCGCATTTGGCTTCAGGCAGTCCCAACTGCATGATTTCGTAGCCGCAGCGGGGCACGCGGACGGTGAGCAGTCCGATGCCGCTGCGCATCGCAGCGCGTGCCGACAGCAGCGCCGCGCCCATCATGCCGCGGCTGCCTGCCACGAGCAGTCCCTGTCCGTAGTCGTTCTTATGGCTCTGCGGATTGCGCTCCCGGAGGAGCGATGACATCCAATCGGTGGTGATTTCGCGGGTCATTGTGTTATTTGATCAATTATGAATATGAACTGATATTGGGTATGAATGCTGCAAAAATAGTGATTTCCACCGAGATTTCCAAATTATTGACCCCGATTTTGCCGAAAATGGTCCGAAAAGTTGCAAATGTCGGGAATTTCGGCTATCTTTGCACCTCAAAATGTTTGAAACAATATGCTGGAGCGCATCAAATCACTCTTTATGGGACAACATAAATCGAAGGACGAATGGAGGCAGCAGAATGCTGACTTCCTTCAGCAGAAATCAGCCGACCCTGAGGTGAAGCCTCTCGGCCGGGGTGTCTATTACCGCATCATCGAGACGGGGCGGGGTACCGATTGCCCTCAGGCAAGCAGCGTCGTGACTTGTCATTATCGGGGCAGCCTTATCAACGGCAAAGTATTCGACAGCAGCTTCGAGCGCCAGTGTCCCGAGGCTTTCCGTTGCCGTGACCTCATCCCGGGCTTCACCTCCGCCTTGCTCCAGATGCACGTCGGTGACCGCTGGGAGGTCTACATCCCACAGGATCAAGGCTACGGCACACGCAGCATCCCAGGCATCCCTGGATGGTCCACGCTTATCTTCGAGATTCAGCTCCTCAATATTGGATAACGGGCAAGCTCAAAAGCAAAAGAATGGTCTTCGGTCGAATGGTGCCAATCTTGAATTTAAGATTGGCCTCCCGCGAGTGAGGCCTCCTGAAACTTGGCGAAGATTGAGGATGCCACGACCGCAGCATCCTGAAACTTGGCGAAGAATGAGGATGCCGCGCATGAAAGACGTACAATCTGCGCCGAAATTGTATGTCTTGCGATCTCGGAGGCCAGTCTTGAATTCAAAATTGGCCCCATGCATTCGGAATTAGCATGGAGTTGATCAGAATCATGCATGGAGTTGGCAATGACATACCATATACGACAAAAAACGTCCGACCTTACTTTCGAGGCCGGACACTTTTTTATAAAATGCCTTGATCAGCATTACGAGAGCTCAGTCTTAGAAGAAGATGAGCTGGGTGATGATGTAGATAGGCAGACAGATGATGAGCGAGAACTTGATCATGTAGCCGAAGAACGAAGGCATCTTTATGCCCGACTGCTCAGCGATGGACTTGACCATGAAGTTAGGACCATTGCCGATGTAGGTGAGCGCACCGAAGAAGACGGCACCCATAGAGACGGCACCCAGATAGATCTCGTCGGCCAGACCAGGCAGGACGGTCGAGGGAGCCATCGAATTGAATACCATGGCGGTAGGAGCATTGTCGAGGAACGCCGAGAGAATACCCGTGCAGTAGACATACTGCCAAGGCTGCGACAGAACCTGCTGGATCTGCTCCTTCATGTTCTCGAGGAACATCAGGGCAGGGGTCATCGTAGCGAAGATGCCACAGAAGACGCAGGCAACCTCGAGGATAGGAGTCCAGGAGAAGTTGTTGGCAATGCGGGTGCTCTTCTTGGTGGTGACCATCGAGAGGATGATGATGGCGATGAATGCCCACTCGCGGAGGAGCTTGATGTAGAACGGAGCGTCGTGCTCACCCATGGCGGGGATGTACTTGCTGTTGATGAACATCGTGGAGCAGATGACGCAGAGGAGCCAGAAGATGTTGATGAGGCCGCCTACGCGAATGCTGCGCTGCTCAGCCTCGTCGGCTGCGAGAGCCTCTGCAGGTTCCTTCTTGTAGTAGTAGCTGTCCATGCAGAAATAGGTGAGCAGGAGCAGGAGACCGGTGGTAGCCCACTGAGGAGTGAGCGAGAAGAACCAGGTGAACTCAGCACCCTTCTGGAAGAGAAGGAAGAGCGGCGGGTCACCGAGAGGAGTGAGCAGACCGCCACAGTTGGCTACGATGGCGATGAAGAAGAGGATGGTGTGCACCTTGTACTTGCGCTGCGAGATGGTCTGGATGAGCAGACGTATCAGGAGCATGGCAGCACCGGTGGTGCCCATGAACGATGCCAGCACCCAGCCGATGGCAAGGATGATGGTGTTGGTGAGTGGAGTGGCCTTGAGGTCACCCTTGATGCAGATACCGCCAGTGGTGACGAAGAGGGCCATCAGGAGCAGGATGAACGGCACGTAGTCGTAGATCATCTGATGCTCGAGCTCGTGGCTCATGCCATTGATGCAGAGCCAAATGCCTACAGGAACGCCCAGGATGAGCGAAACGTAGAGCTTGTGGAGGTTGTTCTCCCACCACTCCTCAAGCTTGGTGAGGGGCAGAATGGCGATGCAGAGGAGCTGCAGCACGAAGGGGATCAACATCCAGGAGGGGATGATGTGTTCCATTAGTTGTTTGTTGTTATTGGGTTATTTTGTTGGTGTGCTGTGTTGAGAGGACAGCCAAATATGGCTGTCGGCGGGGACGCAACTGTCGGCGGGGACCTCTTTAGTCCAGCTTCAGGACGGCGAGGAAGGCGGTCTGGGGGACTTCGACGCGGCCGATCTGCTTCATGCGCTTCTTGCCGCGCTTCTGGGCCTCGAGGAGCTTGCGCTTACGGCTGACGTCGCCGCCGTAGCACTTGGCGAGGACGTCCTTGCGGACCTGCTTGATGGTCTCACGGGCGATGATCTTTGCCCCGATGGCGGCCTGCACAGCCACATCGAACTGCTGGCGTGGGATGAGGTCCTTGAGTTTCTCGCACATGCGGCGGCCGAAGGGGACGGCATTGTCGACGTGCGTGAGGGTCGAGAGGGCATCGACCTGCTCTCCATTGAGCAGGATGTCGAGCTTGACGAGCTTCGAGGGACGGAAGTCGTGGATGTAGTAGTCGAACGAGGCATAGCCCTTCGAGATGCTCTTGAGCTTGTCGTAGAAGTCGATGACGATTTCGCCGAGAGGCAGGTCAAAATAGATTTCGACACGATTGCCCGAGATGTACTTCTGCTCGACCAGTACGCCGCGCTTGTCGAGGCAGAGCTTCATGATGCCGCCGATGAAGTCGGTCTGTGTGATGATGGTGGCGCGGATGTAAGGCTCCTCGATGTGCTCGATGAGGGTGGGGTCGGGCATGCCCGATGGATTGTTGATGGTCGATTCGACGCCATGCTTGTCGAACACCTTGTAGGTGACGTTGGGCACGGTGGTGATGACGTCCATGTCGAACTCGCGGCCCAGTCGCTCTTGGACGATCTCCATGTGGAGCAGGCCGAGGAAGCCACAGCGGAAGCCGAAACCGAGGGCCATTGACGACTCGGGTACAAACGAGAGCGACGCATCGTTGAGCTGCAGCTTCTCGAGCGACGTGCGCAGGTCCTCGTAGTCCTCTGGGTCAATGGGATAGATGCCTGCGAAGACCATCGGCTTGACCTCTTCGAAGCCCGCAATGGCCTTGTCGCAGGGACGCTTCTGGTGGGTGATGGTGTCGCCCACCTTGACTTCTGTCGAGGTCTTGATGCCCGAGCAGATGTAGCCTACGTCGCCGCAGCCTACCTCGGCACGCGGCTCCATGTCCATGCGTAGGATGCCCACTTCGTCGGCATCGTACTGTGACCCGGTATTGACGAACTGCACCTTGTCGCCCTTGTGGATGGTACCATTGACCACCTTGAAGTAGCCGATGACGCCCTTGTAGCTGTTGAACACTGAGTCGAAGATCAATGCCTGCAGCGGAGCCTCAGGGTCACCTACGGGAGCCGGGATGCGCTCCACGATGGCCTCGAGGATTTCGGGTACGCCCATGCCGGTCTTACCCGAAGCACGGAGTATCTCCGAGCGGTCGCAGCCGAGGAGCTCGATGATCTCGTCCTCGACGAGTTCGGGCATGGCAGAGTCGAGGTCGCACTTGTTGATGACGGGGATGATCTCGAGGTTGTGGTCGATGGCCATGTAGAGGTTCGAGATGGTCTGTGCCTGGATGCCCTGGGTGCCATCGACGATGAGCAGGGCGCCTTCGCAAGCAGCGATGGAGCGTGAAACCTCGTAGGAGAAGTCGACGTGACCGGGAGTGTCAATCAGATTGAGCACGTACTTGCCAGCAGGTGCCGGACTGCCTACGCGCAGCGGGTCATCGACGTTGTGGGGCTCGTAGTTATAATCCATCTGGATGGCGTGCGACTTGATGGTGATGCCGCGTTCGCGCTCCAGGTCCATATTATCGAGAATCTGCGCCTGCATGTCGCGCTCAGCCACAGTCTTGGTACACTCCAGCAGACGGTCTGCGAGGGTGGACTTGCCGTGGTCAATGTGGGCGATGATGCAGAAGTTGCGGATATTTTTCAATTTACAAATTTGCGATTTTACGATTTGACAATTCGATTTTACGGGTGCAAAGATAATGAATTATCTTGACATTGCCAAATTTATTCGAGAATTATTGCCAATTTATGGTGATAGATTGCTCTTTAAGGCCGTCGGATGTCACACGGAGGAGCGAATTACCAGGCGTTAGCGAACTGCGAAGGATGGCCATTGCCTGACCTCGGAAGAGGGTTGGGGTGAGCGAACCGAACGACTGCATGTCGTCAGGCTGGGCATTGCCACTACCAACGAGATGTTCGGCTGGCGAGGGCTGCAGTTGAATCTGACGACCCGTCTCGGGCACCAGACGCCCGCGGGCATCGACGAGCTCGATGAGGACATAGCAGAGGTCCTGACCGTCGGCATGGAGCGTGGTGCGGTCAGGGGTGAGGCGGAGAGCAACGGCAGGACTGGGGGTCTGCAATTGATAATTGGCGATTGACAAATGATAATTGGCTTCACGCTGCTGCTGCCTGGTGAGAGTGGCGCATTCGGCCTTGAGCTTGCCTGGGCGATAGGGAAGGAGGGCATGACCCATGTAGCTGGTGTCGTTGACCTGGACATCGCATACGAGCGAGTCGTTGAGGAAGAGGTGGACCAGCGTGTCGCGGCTGTAGACGTTGACGCGCACCGTGTCGCCCTCACATCCGGGCTGGTACCACTGGTGCTGCTCGTCCATCCAGCCCCAGTAGCTGATGCTGGGACGCTCGCCGCCCTTGCGCGAAGGCTCGACGTTGATGGCGAGTGGGTAGTCACCGCACACCACATCGTGGTAATAGCTCTGTGGCTTCTTCTGGCCGATGAGGTCGATGTCGCCGCACCAGCCATTGTACCATGGCCAAGGCATGAAGAAGTGGACGTTCTCCTGCGCATCCTTGGTCAGACAGTTGCTGATGCCCGCCTCGCCGATGTAGTCGATGCCCGTCCAGAGGAAGTCGCCGATGACCCACGGCAACTGCTCGCAGCGACGCCAGTCGCTTGCCACTTCGCAGATGACGGTTTCCGAACCGTACATCACGCGCTGGGGTGCCTCTTCGTGTTCGGGCTCGTAGTTCCAGACGCGGTAGTTGTAGCCCGCCACGTCGAGCGAACGGCAGGCAGGCTCGATGGAGAGGCGCCCCGTGCGGTCCTTGTTCCAGATGGAGTTGATGCCCATGGTGACGGGACGCGTGTCGTCCAGATCGCGGATGTCGCCACGCAGACGTGAGGCAATGACCACGCCGAGCGAGTCGGCACGCTCGGGTATCTCGTTGCCGATGGAGTACATGATGACTGAGGGATGATTGCGGTCACGGCGCACGAGGGTCTGGATGTCATGGGTCGAGAGGGAGTCGAAGTAGAGGTGATAGTCCTGCTTGTTCTTGGTCTTGTGCCACATGTCGAATGCCTCGTCGATGACGAGCATGCCCTGACGGTCGCAGGCATTCATGAGCGCCTCGGACATGGGGTTGTGAGAGCCACGGATGGCGTTGTAGCCAGCGTTGCGCAGCAGCGCCACCTTGCGCTCCTCGGCGCGGTCGTATGCACGGGCTCCGAGCAGGCCGTTGTCGTGATGGATGCAGGCGCCACGAAGCAGGGTAGGTTGACCATTGAGCAGGAAACCTCGTTCAGTAGAGAATTCGATAGTGCGGATGCCGACGGGAATCTCGAGCTGATCCGAATAGTCTTTGTAACGAATGCTAAGGCGTAAGATGTAGAGCACGGGGTGATCACAGTTCCAGAGCTGTGCATTGGCGAGGGTGAGCTTCTGGTCCAGTGATGCCGATTGACCCTCGATGACGATGTCGCCATTGCAGCTCGCTGCCACCGTCTGTCCGTCAGGTTGAAGGAGGTCGAGGGTGTAATGGATGGCACCTTGTTCCTCACTGACGACCTGTGCCGTGTCGGAAATCTCGGCATAGACCTTCAGCTCGGCATTCTGTGCCGTACATCCATCCTCGCTGATGCCTGAGAGGTGGGTGGTACGGGCGAAGGTCTGCCATGCATCGAGGTGAAGCTGGTCGGTGACTTGGAGCCAGACGTGACGGTAGATGCCGGCACCGGCGTACCAGCGGGAGTTGCGTCCCTCATTGACCACACGGACCGTGATAATGTTCTCGTATTCGTTGTCAAGGCGGCCGTCCTCGTCGCGCTTCAGGTAAGGCGTGATGTCGAAGCGGAAGGCCGAATAGCCGTACATGTTGCTGCCCACGGCATTGCCATTGACCCAGACGTAGGTCTGGTTGTAGGCGCCATCGAAGTAGAGTTCGACGCGCTTCTGGCTTCCGATGACGAAGTCGGGGCTCTTGACGCGGAGCTTCTTGACGTACCAGCCTTCACCGCCGAGCGTCCAGCCGGTAGAGGCCTTGCCGGGAGACGTCTGGGCAAAGGGGCCGATGAGCTGCATGGAGTCGGGTATCTGGCAGATGCGACGGTCACGGGGCAGGGCTGCAAAGTCGTGCGGCAGGTCGACGCGCTGCCAGAGCAGCGTGTCGGAAAGCAGTGCGGAGTCGCCTTGGATGGCCTCGGGATGGGAACCTTGGATGAAGTACCAATCGAAGTCGAAGAGGATGCGACGGGGCGCCGTGCTGCGATCCATGACCTGAGCGGCAATGGCGGCGATGGCTCCGAGGGCGACGATGATGAGGAGGTAGAGGGATTTACGCTTCACGGGGTGTGCTGGGGGATAGTGGCAGCCAAGCATGGCTGCCTGCGGGGACTAGGATGGGAAGGCAAGGATATGGGC
>R14__coassemble_1527_pt1 | contig 11449 bp, 4 predicted proteins | sample R14__metabat2_high_PE_017 | metagenome-assembled genome bin R14 | reverse complement strand
GCTTCGGCAACGTCCATCTCCACAAAGACCTACTCCCCTGGGGCGACGACGAATGCTATGGCGGTGGTCTCTGGAAAATCAATGCAGGCGGCATGAGCATCGACCTCTACGGACGGTCTTTCGACTTCGGAGCTCCCGACTTCGACAAAGTGCATCGCATCGACTGGTCGGGCGTCGGAGGACGTCCTGTCCCCCTCCTCTTCTACCCCAACTATCCCGACATGGACGACCCCATCCCTGTCTACGCGAAGTAATCGATCAAGGACAAAGAATCACCCCCGTTGCAACAAAATGCAGCGGGGGTGATTTGGTTTATTAGGTTGTAAGGTCTTGAGGTTGTAAGGTCACCTCATAACCTCAATCAATATCCCGGATTGACGAACTCCGAGCCATTCTCGAGCAGAGCAGTGTAGGTGCTGGGGATAGGCTTGAGGATGTACTCCTGACGGAAGTACTGAGCGAGGTGAGGATGGGTCTCGGAGAGATATTGCTGGTTGAGATACCCTACACGTACCAGGTCGAAGAAGCGGTTGTACTCACCGCAGAGCTCACGGGCACGCTCGTCCATGATGTCACGGAGGGTGACGCCACTGAGGTCCTGAGCACCTGCACGCTCACGGATGCGATTGACGTACTGGTCAGCCTTGCCCTGCTGGTTGGTCTGGAGGGCAGCCTCGGCAGCGATGAGGTAGACCTCAGGAGTACGCATGATGAAGGTGGCATTGAGGTTGCCCATACGGTACTGGTCGACGATCTCCTCATAGTAGTGGCTGGAGTTGTGCTTGTTGAGCGATGGCCAATAGTAGATGTAGGGGTTGACGTCGCCATTGACGGTGTTGATGACGTCATTGGTCGAAGTGCTGTAGACATCGTTCATGTCGACGACGAGGTAGTTGCTCGTGGCACGATTGGCGATCTCCTGGGCATAGTCAGCATCCTCAGGACGGATGATCTTGATGGCGAGCTGGAGCGAGTCGATCTTCTGGCCGGCGAGGCTGGCGTTCTTGCCATAGGTCTTGCAGTCGTCAGCAGTCCAGGTGTAACCCTCGGGCTGATTGCACTTCCATTCGGTCGAGAACCACTGGTGGTAGCGGGGATCGAGCGAGCCATCCTTCTGGACGTAGAGGTCGAGGAGGTGACGGGTGGGCATGAAGTTGCCCTCCTTGGCACCCTCCCAGGTCAGGTGGTCCTGACCGAGCTTGCGACGTGCACCGAAGTAGCTGAGGTGGCAGAGGAAACGCTCGTCGTTGCGGTTGAGGTTGGCGGTGCCGGTCGATGCACCTGCATTGCCATCGGTGACGACCCAACGCTGCTTCCAGAGCGCCTCACGGTTCTCGAAGTTGTTGTCCTCATCGAAGACGTCAGCGAGCTTGGGATAGAGATAGGTGTTGTACTTCGAACCACCCGACTGGCAGTCGTTGATCAACTCCTCAGCCCAACGGAGGGCGTTCTCGTAGCAGTCGGTCTTCTCCTGACCCTCAGCATAGCGGGTCATCTGGAGGTAAGCCTTGGCGAGGAAGCCGATGGCTGCCTTGCGAGGAGGACAGGTAGTGGTGGCGTCGGTACCGACAGCGAGATGCTCGGCAGCATACTCCAGGTCGGGGATGATGACGTCGCGGTAGATGTCGATAGGAGCCGTACGGACAGGCGACTTGGTGACGTTGTCGCCCGAAGTGTTGGTGATCTCGACCACGCCACCAAACATCTCGACGATGTTGAAGTAGTAGACGGCGCGCAGCATGCGTGCCTCCGAGATGCTCGAGTTGAGCTGTTCGTCGGTCAATGGGGCATTCTTGGCATAGTCGAGCACGGTGTTGCAACCACCGATACCATCGTAGGCACAGTTCCAGAAGTCGCTGGTGTAGGTATCGTTTACCGAACCTGCGAAGAACCAGAAGTAATGGGGCTCCTGCGAAGCGAGGTCCTGGCAAGCGGTCCAGATGTCGGTCTCGGCCTCAGAGAGCGCCATGTAACCGGCACGCATGGGACGTACGGCGAGCGAAGAGTACCAGGGGTCACGGGCTCCCCAGCCATAGGTGCCATCAGCCGTGCCATAGAAGAAACGCTCCAGGGCAAAGTAGCACTGGTTGACCATTGCCTGGAATCGCTCAGGTGAAGTGGCGAAGTTGTCCATCGTAGTGCCTGCAGGATTCTCCTCATCGAGCGAGCATGAGGGGACTGCCACCAGCGTGGCTGCCATAGCGGCAGCTCCAAGGATATTCTTGATTTTCATTGTAGACAAAGAATTTTAGAAGGTGAGGTTAATGCCCAGGACGTGCTGCGAGTAGGTCGGATAGGTGTCCGAGCCACCCATCTCAGGATCGGTGCCGTCGAGGATGTCCTTGCAGATGATGAGGGGATTGTAGGCAGTGTAGTAGATGCGGAGCTTTTCGATCTGGAGCTTCTTGGTCCACTCCTGTGGGAAGGTGTAGCCGAAGGTGATGTTCTTGACCTTGAAGAACGAACCGTCGACGTACTGCAGGGCGGAATAGTAGGTAGACTGCTTGGAGGCAGAGCCTGGACGTGGGTAGTAAGCGCCCTGGTTGCTCTCGGTCCAATAGTCAGCACCGGCGATCTGGTTGTCGTTGATCGAAGCAGAGGCGGTGTAGTAGCCCAGCATGTCGGACTTGATGGTCTGACCCAGACGAGCCATCATGTGGATGGAGAGGTCGAAGCCATGGAAGGCGAAGTTGTTGGTCATACCGAGCACCCAGTCAGGATTGGTGTGACCGAGGACCTGACGGTCAGCAGAGGTGATGGCGTGCGCCTCACCGTCAGCGGTCTCGACCTTGATCAGACCGGGTTCTGCACCGTACTTGGCAGCCTCGGTGGCTTCGTCAGTGCCCCAGATGCCGAGGTACTTGTAGCCATAGAGCGAGTTGATGGCTTCGCCCTCGAAGAGGCTGATGGTGTTGTTGTCGCGGTCGGTGCCATCGATGACGTTGCCGTCAGGAAGGCTCTCGATCTTCTCCTTGCTCCATGCGAGCGAGAAGTTGGTGGTCCAGGTGAAGTTCTTGCCCACGATGTTCTGGCTCTGGAGGGAGAGCTCGATGCCGTGGTTGCTGGTCTCGGCGAGGTTCTCCCATGCCTTCATGGTGCCACCCCAGGAGGTGATGCCGGTGGTGACAGGCATCATGCGCTGGAAGAGCAGGCCCTTGGTCTTGGTCTGGAACCACTCGAGGCTGCCCGACAGGCGGTTCTTCAGGACACCGAAGTCGAGACCGACGTTCCAGTTGTACGACTTCTCCCAACCCAGTGCGGTCGAGCCATAGGTGGAATACTGTACCTTGGCGACGTTCTGGCCATTGTAGGAGATGCCGTTGGAATAATAGATGGCGGTGGACTGCGTAGCATAGGCATCGACACCACCGGCATTACCGGTCACACCGTAACCGACACGGAGCTTCAGGTTGTCGAGCCAATCCTCGGTAGGCTGCATGAATGCCTCGTCGCTGATGCGCCATGCCAGGGCTGCTGCGAAGAAGGAGTCCCACTTGTTGCCCTCAGCGAGCCAGGAGACACCGTCCCAACGGTTGCTGACGTTGAGCAGGTAGCGACCCTTGTAGGAGTAGTTGAAGCGCACGGCATAGGACATCTTCTGCTTCTTGTAGTACTCGGAGTAGGCCTTCGAGCTGCCACCGTCCATGTAGTACCACTGCCACTTGTCGAGCTGTACCTCACTGAGTCGACCGCTGGCGAGCTCCTCCTCAGTGTACCACCAGGAGGTGATGCCCTGCAGACCGAAGGTGTGGTCACCGAGGGTGGTGTTGTAGCTGGCAATGTTCTCCCAGAGGTACGACCAGTCGTTGGTGTTGATGGTCTCAGCTGCAGGAGCGGTGAGATAGTATTCGTTGAGCGTAGCTGCCTGGCTGCCCACCCAGGTGCCATGACGCTGATGCTGGAGGGTACCGCTGACCTGGCTCTTGAGGCTCAGGCCCTTGACGGGAGTCCACTCGAGGGCACCGCTGGCATTGATGTAGGTGGTGCGGTAGTTCTGGGCATACTGTCCGTCGATGTAGTCACCGAGAGGCGAAGCCATGCCGTCCATGAACTGGTACTTCACCGAACCGTCCTCGTTGTAAGCCTGTCCGAGAGGCAGGGTCTGGATGGCAGCGATGAAGGGCACGGGGTTGGTCGAACCGGCATCGCGGTTGGAGTAGCGCAGGTTGCTCGAGAAGGAGGCCTTCAGCCACTTGTTGATGGTCTGGTCGACATTGAGGCGCAGCTGGTAGGACTTCTGCTTGTCGTCCTGCAGGATGCCCTGCTCGTCGTTGTAGGTGAGCGAAGAGTAGACCTTGGTCTTCTCGGTGCCACCCGTCACGCTGAGGCTGTAGTGCTGCTGCTCGGGGGTATGGGCGAGTTCGTCCACCCAGTCGATCCACTGGCCCTTCTGGTAGGCATCGTAGTAGCTGCCCAGCAGTGCCTGGTCGCTCGAGGGAGCGGTGCCGTACTGTGTCTTGTACGACTCGCGCTGATAGTTCATCCACTCCTCGCCCTGCATGCCGTGGAAGAGGTTGGGTTCGCCACCGACGCCCCAGTAGGCATCGAAGTTGACGCGTGCCTTGCCCTCCTTGCCACGCTTGGTGGTGATGATGATGACGCCGTTGGCACCAGCCGAACCATAGATGGCGGTCGAGGAGGCATCCTTCAGGACGTCGATGGATTCGATGTCGGAGGGGTTGACGTCTTCGTACGAACCGCCCTGCACACCGTCGATGATGAAGAGTGGCGAGTTGTCACCGAAGATGGAGCGTGAACCACGCAGCAGGATGTTGACGCTCGAACCCACCTGACCTGAGGTCTTGGTGATGTCGAGGCCTGCCACCTTGCCCTGCAGCGACTCCATGGCGTCGCTGGTAGGTGAGGCTACGATGTCGTCCGCCTTGATGCTGGTGACGGCACCGGTGAGGTCCTTCTTCTTGACGACGCCGTAACCGACGACGACGACGTCCTCGAGGGTCTGGTTGTCTTCGTTGAGGGTGATGGCGAGCTTGGGCTGTGCCTTGACGTGGGCGGTCATGTAACCGATGAACGAGATCTCGAGTTCGTCGCCCTGCTGGCAGCGGAGCTGGAACTTGCCGTCCATGTCGGTCATGGTGCCGTTGGTGGTACCCTTCACTTTGACGTTGGCTCCGGGCAATACGTCGCCCGAGGCATCACGGATCACGCCGTTGACGGTAATCTGCTGTTCGGGAGCTATGGACGTCATCTCGCTGCCGGCTGCATAGACTGCGGTCGGAGTGGCGACGAGCACCGAAGCCATTACCATCGCTAACTGATAGCTTTTCTTCATGAGGCTTGATTTGTAAAGTTAATTAATATTTAATATGTGTATTGGTATGAGGTTGTGCTTTCAAGGGTTCACGGTTCAAAATGCACAATGCATGCTTATTTTGACGCTGCAAAGGGTTCACGGTTCAAAATGCACAATGCACGCTTATTTTGACGCTGCAAATTTATGCAGATTTGTCAAAATTTCCAAATTTTTTGGCAAAAAAATATCAATGGAGAGAGAAATTTAACCATTGGTCGCCTGATGAGCGTGATTTGAGCGGTTCGATGCAATGAATTATTCCGGGTCAAGACGAAACGACGCCTTGCCGGGGAGCAAGACGTCGTTTCGTTATTGCGACTGGCTTTGCACATGCGTGCAGAGACAGCATGGTGGGGGATCAGTTCACGTAGACAAGGAAATAAGAAGCGAGGCCTGGATTAGCGTTCTTATTATGGATATAGCCTCTGAAGATAATATAAACCACGTCCTTCAGTTTCGTATAATCATCCACAGCGAAGGTGATAGTCTGCGCAGCGAAGTCCACAGAGCATTTGTCAATGTCGAAATTGACATTGGCATAGGAGTAATCTTTATTGACAGCCCAGAATTGCTCGAAATCAATAGTTGCATTGACAATAGATGACGAGACTGCATCGCAGTAATCCTTGACCGAGCAGGTACAGACGTTGGAGTCGAAGTGGCCAGGGGCGTCTTCTGTATTCATGGCAGCTCTGGTCCGATCATAACCAATAGAATACTTAGATATCTCCGAGAGCAATTGATCAGTGTCCTTTACTTTGGCTGAGAACGTGAAACCGATATGGATAATACCACTACCGAAGTCACGGCTATTGATGTAGCTATCCAGCTCAGCGATCTTGGCATCTATGTCAGCCTCTACCCTATCAGCCCTCGCTTCTGAAAGGAACAGCTCGTCATACTTAGCCTGATCTTCCAGTGGCTCATACGACATCCATTCGTAGGTCTTCGTCACAGTATAATCCTTACTGAGCTCTTCGCACATTGTCTTGGCCTTGTCTGCAATAAGTGAAGTCTGGTTCGTGATTCCTAAACCTGTGGACGTGTATTCCGGGTTATTATTGTACAGCGATATTGAAGACACATACGTCACCTTGTTGCTGACACTCGGTTCGTCGTCACTGGAGCAGGAGGTGATGCTCATGACGGCGACTGCTGCCAGAGCGGAAAGAAGAAATTTGTTCATACTTGAAGATAGTTTGTTGTTTTAATCGGGTGCAAAGTTAGGACATTTTTCTTTTTTGACCAAATCGGGCGGGGCGAAAAAAGTCCCATTCGATGATATTGCTCCAAAACCACGGTCGATTGCCATCATCGGGTTGCAATCCGTTACCTAATCATCTGAAATTTGTACGCGAACATTATCAATCGTACGAATGCGCGCGATTATAAGACGAAATTCTATCTTTTCGTTGAAAAAATTTGCAGATTCGGAAATATTAGCGTATCTTTGCATTCAAAAAAGCCGTCAGGATACTTCGAAATCTCGATTTATAACCCATATTTATCAACTCCAACTAACCCAACAAAAGTATGAAGAAATTCTACTCCATGGCTGCCCTCATGCTGGTAGCCAGCCAGGCAATGGCCTACGACTTCGAGGTCGATTGGCAGTACTTCAACAAGATCAGTGACACCGAGGTAGAGGTTGCCTCAGGTCTCTGGAGCGGCAACGTCGTCATCCCCGAGACCGTCACCTACGAGGACGTCACCTACACCGTCACCCGCGTAGGCGAGAACGCCTTCTTCAACACCTGGGGCCTCTGGTCCGTCGTCCTCCCCAGCACCGTCACCTCCGTCGAGGAGGGTGGCTTCAAGTTCTGCAGCGACCTCACCTCCATCACCCTTCCCGAGGGTCTCGTCTCTCTGGGCGACTTCGCCATCAGCTACTGCTATGCGTTGACCTCCCTCACCCTCCCCAACTCGCTCGAGAAGGTAGGCAACAGCTGCTTCCTTGAGGACGCTGTGCTCACCTCCCTCACCTTCGGTCCCAAGGTCGAGAGCATCGGTACCCGCTGCTTCGACTTCTGCAATGCATTGACCGAAATCAACGTCGATCCCGAGAACCCGACCTACGCCTCCGTCGACGGTGTGCTCTTCGACAAGGAGATGACCCATCTGATGCGTTGCCCTGGTGCCAAGCCCGGTGAATACGCTATCCCCGAGGGCGTCAAGACCATCGACAGCTACGCCTTCTACTACAGCCGCGAGCTCACCGACGTCACCATCCCTGCCAGCGTCGAGACCATCGAGGACAATGCCTTCGAGAGCGCCTTCCGCGTCACCTCGTTCACCCTCATGGAGGGACTGAAGACCATCGGTGCCGAGTCGTTCGAGAACTGCCGCGGTCTGGTAGCCATCAGCATCCCTGCCAGCGTCGAGAGCATCGGTGAACTGGCATTCAACGGCTGCGAGGGCCTGGCTGCCATCAACGTCAATGCTGACAACGCCAACTACTCATCGGCTGACGGCGTACTGTACGACAAGGATCAGACGACGCTGCTGCTCTGCCCCGCTGCCATCCAGGGTGCATGCATCATCCCCGAGGGCGTCACCACACTGGGTGACTTCGCCTTCAACGCTTGCTACGGTCTCACTTCGGTCAGCGTTCCTTCGACGGTCAAGGTGCTGCCTCAGGGCGTCTTCTACAACTGCACCGGACTTACTGAAGTAACCCTCTGCGAGGGCCTTGAGAGCATCGAGACGGGTGCCTTCAAGTACTGCTCTTCACTCCCCAACATCGCCATCCCTGCCAGCGTCAAGAAGATCGGTGACATGGCCTTCGAGGGCTGCTACGCCTTCACTTCGGTCAATGCCGGTGAGGGTCTGGAGGAGATTGGCGAGGATGTCTTCTACGGCTGCTCTTCACTCACCGACGTCACCTTCGGTCCTAACCTCAAGTACCTCGGTGGATACTGCTTCGAGGCTTGCAAGGCTTTGACTACCGTCAACCTGCCTGAGGGTCTGGAGACCATCGGTACCGGTGCCTTCTATCAGTGCTACGGCCTCTCGGACATCAGCACCATCCCTGCCAGCGTCACCTCGATTGGCAACTGGGCATTCTACGGATGCTACGCACTCACTGCCATCAATGTGGCTGAGGACAATGCCAACTACGCTTCGCTCGATGGCGTTCTCTACGACAAGGCAATGACCACGCTCATCGTCTGCCCTGCAGGACAGGAGGGTGAACTGGTGGTTCCTGACGGTGTGGAGTCGCTCTACGACTACTCGCTCTCTGACTGCTACTTCACCAGCGTGACGCTCCCTGCCACCGTCACCTACGTGGGCAGCGGTGCCTTCTACTACTGCGAGAAGCTCTCTGACCTCTACTGCTACGCTCCTGAGGTTCCCACGACGGGTGACTGGACCTTCTATGGTGCCAAGGCCTACCGCGCTACCCTGCACGTTCCTGCAGCTTCGCTGGAGGCTTATCAGTCGACCTATCCCTGGAGCGACTTCGGTGCCTTCGAAGCTCTGCCTGAGGTCGTCGGTATCCAGAATGTCACGATGGGCAATGCTGCCAATGCTTCGGACGTCATCTACAGCCTGCAGGGTCGTCGCATGCATGACGCCAAGGGTCTCATGGTTCGCAATGGCGAAAAGGTGCTCGTGAAGTAATCAGGACATCAACGCATCCAAATTGAGGAGGGTCAGTCTGTTTTCAGACTGACCCTCCTCTTTGTCACATTTTTACAACGAACATGGATCGAAAACATATCGAAAAAAGAACGAAAACCCCAACGATCAGCAGTTTTCGTTCTTTTTTCGTTTAATTTTCGTTCCTTGTTCGGTGTAAAATAACGAGGAACCCTAGTTATTAGGTCTCAGAACCTCAAAAGACCTCAATCATTTGCGCTTGTTGTTCGAATAATAAGTGCCGTAGCCATAGCCATAACCGTAACCGTAGCCATAACCATAGCGGTTGTAGCCATACTTGCTGGTGGCAGCCTCCGAGCCATTGAGGACGATGTTCAGACGATTGAACTTCTGCTCCTCATAGTACTGCTCGACATTCTTGCGCATCGAACGCTGGAAGATACCACAACGAATGACGAAGAGCGAGAAGTCAGCGAACTTGCTGATGATGGTAGTATCGGCGACGATGTTGACAGGAGGACAGTCGAAGATGATGATGTCGTACTCCTGACGTGCCTCCTCGATGATCTTCGAGAGACGTTCACCCTGCAGCAACTCGGTGGGATTGGGAGCGATACGACCGACAGGGAGGACAGACAGCGTCTCCATGTCCTGCATCGTGACCACCGTCTGACGCCAATCAGAAATGTTGCCACTCAGCACGCTGGTGATGCCCTCCTTAGGACGACCCACATAGCGCGAAGCAGAACTCTTGCGGAGGTCGAGGTCCATGACGAGGGTCTTCTGTCCCGCAATGGCATACGTTGCACCGAGGTTCATGCTGATGTAGGTCTTGCCCGAACCGGGATTCATCGAGGTCACGAGGATGGTCTGGGCGGGATTGGAGGTCCCCTTGCCTGCCACGAACTCGATGTTGGTACGCAGCATGCGGAAGGCCTCGTTGTCGAGGTTGCGACTGTCTGCCTTGACCATCAGCTGGTGACGCTTGGCCTGACGTTCGCGCTTGCTGCCGTGCGATGCTTCACCCTCAGGCAACTCACCGATGAAGGGCACCGTCATGTTGTCCACATCCTTGCGACCACGCACCACAGTGGTCATGGTCTCACGCAGGTAGATGTAGGCAAGCGGGATGGCAAGGCCTATCAGCAGCGCGAGCAGCAACACCTTGTTATGGTTGGGGCTGGAGGGAGCCTTGCTGCCCATTGGGGGAGTGATGATGCGGGTATTGTAAGCCGTGAAGGCCTGTGACAGCTCGTTCTCCTCACGCTTCTCGAGGAGGTAGAGATAGAGCTGCTCCTTGACCTTCTGCTGACGCTCGACGGAGAGCAGGTACTTCTGACGGTTGGGGTTGGTAGCCATCTGCGCATTGCTTCGTGCCTCGGTACGCTCAGAGGAGCGGATCTGGGTATTGAGCGCAGTGATCTGGTTGTCGATGCTTCGCAGCAGGTTGCTGCGCATCTCGACGAGCTCCTTGTCGAGGTCGAGGACGACGGGGTTGTTGACCGAAGAATTGGCTACGAGCGAGTTGCGCTGCAGCTGCTTCTTGTTGTACTCGGTGATGAGCGTCTCGATGGTACGGTCATCCACGCCGCTGTTGGCAGGAAGGAGCTGGTACTTGTTGGCTTCACTGCCCACATAGTCGCGCAGATACTTCGCCATGTAGAGCTGGTTCTGGAGCTGTACGGTCTGCTGCACTGCCTGATTGGCCTGTGCCATGTACATCTGGTTGGCTGCCTTGACGTCGGTGATGAGGTTCTGCGACTGGTACTCCGAGATGTCGGAGTCGACGTTGCCCAGTTCCTGTTCGATGACGAGCAGACGGTCGTTGATGAACTCGGAGGTGCTGGAGGCAATCTGGTTGTTGTCGTTGACCCAGTTCTTGTTGTAGAGCATCACGAGCATGTTGAGCACGTCCTCGGCACGCTTCATGTTGACGTCGGTATAGCTGAGGGTGATGACCGTGGCGAGCTTGTTATTGACCGTAGCATTGAGATGACCATAGACCGAACCACCGGCATTGAGCACGTCGATGTGCGAGATGTTGATGGTCATGCCGTCGGTCATGTGCTGCTGCGCCTCGGTGGGCATGATGGCGAGACGTCCGATAGGGGTGTTGACCAGACTGTCGCCCTTCAGGTTGCCCTTCACCTCCGAATCATCGTCGACATCTGCGGTTCGGAAGTTCGACAGCACATAGGTGCCATCTGCCTCGAGCTCCATCCGGAACGAACCGAAGTCCTCCTTGGTAAAGTCGCAGAACTTGACCTTGACGGGCAATGATGCACCGTAGAGCGTGCGGTCCTTGAAGAATCCTGGCTGCTTGTAGATGACGTTGAGCTCCATGGCATCAGCCACCTCGACAGCAAGGGCTGGCGAGAGCATGGCGATGAGCTCGTTGTTGACGTTGCTCTTGCTCTGGAAGAGTCCGAGGTCAGCGAACTCACCCATGGTGCCACTGGAATAGTCCTTCGAGTCGGACTTGATCATGACCTCCATCTTGCGCGTGTACTGGTTGGGGGTGCGCAGCAAGTGGAG
>R14__coassemble_1514_pt1 | contig 11549 bp, 6 predicted proteins | sample R14__metabat2_high_PE_017 | metagenome-assembled genome bin R14 | reverse complement strand
TACGCATAGGCAGTAGAGTATTAAAGGGTTCATTTTTCATGGGGCAAAGATAGGGAAAATCGTATAGACACACAAAAAAAGTCACGCTCATGACTAATGGCGTGACTAATGGGGAAGGTAAGAAGAAGGGGAAAAGCGAAAAATGGACGATAATTGCGAATTAGCAGGCGATGGCGAAGGGTCAGGGGACAGGTACCTGACCCGCTCTTGATTTGGGTCAGGTACCTGTCCCCAGACCCTCCGGGGTCTTTTCAATACATCTTCTGCTTTGCGATACGTGGTGCCGTTAGCCACGTTCACTCTTGGTCGAAGAAGCGCGGGAAGCGAAGTATCTGACCCGAAGGGTCGGCCTCGAATTCGTCATACACCCGTTGCTCAATGGAACCCGGGAACTGCATGGCGCGTGCTTTGAACAGCATGGCGACGGCGAGATTCGCCATAGTGGTTTTAGTGGTTATCTGATTCTGTGTTTTCAATCCAGGCCTTGATGAGCGAAGCATGGCTGAGAGGTTTCGACGTGTCGAGTGGGTCGCAGTTCGTCTCGAAGTCGAGCAGCACTACTGTGCCCTGCTCAGACAACTGACGGATCTTCTCGACCTCCGCCTGACAGCGGTTGGCCAGCACCCAGTTGTAGATGGGGATGTAGAGTTCCTGCCGTGCCGTAAGGTAGTCCATCAGTTCGCCGGTCACACCACGACGGTGTCCGAGGATGGGACCATGTACCCTGGTGGTGCGCTTGATGTTCTTCATGTCGCGGATGTGCATGGTCTTGATGTCTACATCTTCACGCTCGAACACCTTCAGTCCCTGCCAGATTCCTTCCACCGAACCTCCGTACCACTCATCGCTGTCGGGGATGGGGATGCCGCCATGGTAGTAGAATGGACTCAGTCGGACAAACTCGTCTTTGGCATGGCTCGTCACGTCGATGATAACTGCACCCGGATAGGTTTTCTTGAGTGCCTCAGTCTTTTTGCGTTTACTTTCTACAATGATCATAATCAGAATGCTTAAAGAATTCAACAACATTAACTAACTTTTCTCACTACCAACTCAACACTCACCTTATCAACATCGGAAGGAGCTGGCATCTGTATATGTAAAAAAAATAACGCAAATGTAAACACCACCAGACGAAAAAAATTGAAAAAACTGCAGGGAGGGTCAGGGGACGTTGGGATAGGGACCCGGGGACAGTTCCTTCTCCGGCCTCGCCCTCTCTGGCCAGAGTGTGGTCAGCGGGCCGGACAGGTCGGAACAGATAGGCGCCGGCAGGCAGCTGAATAGTTACGATGTCTCTGAATAATGCTTGCAATTTGCCACGTCGAATAGGCAACTATGGAGGTTGAGATAAGATTTTTGTAACAAAATGACAAAATATTAACCGACCTTAAGTAATTTTACGTATCTTTGCGCCGCAAAAATCAATAATATTGACCCCAATCAGAATTCATCTTACATTATTTATCACAATTATGAAGAAGCTTGCTCTTATCCTCGTCGCTATGCTCTCATGCATCAGCACCTATGCCTTCGATTTCGATGGCATCGACCTCAACGGTTCGGTCATGGACATCACCCGCGCCATTGCCAAGAAGAACTATGTACCCACTGTCGAGAATCCCAACGTCCTCACCGGCCTCTGCCAGGGCACCAAGATCAACCTCGCCTTCAACCTCACTGACGTGACCGAGAAGAACCACGTCGCCCAGCTCATCGTCGATGTGCCCAACACCGATGCCGCCGCCTTCGTCGACGACGCCCAGCTCCTCAACGTCATCTACCATCAGGTAGCCAACACCGAGGCTGGCTATCTCTACAGCGTCGACGAGGATGGCACCACCCTGCTCCTCTCGAAGACCGAGACCGGCATCCGTCTGACCTACAACACTCCTTACTACAAGGTCAAGTAAGCGACTCCGTCGCAAGGAGAGGCTTCCGGCTGCGGCTGGATGCCAGTATCGAATAGTAAGTATACATATCACCACCCGACTGTCAAAGGTCGGGTGGTGATTTTTTTTGTATCAGGATGGAGGAACAGGGACGAAATGCGCCAGGTGCAAAATTTACATTGTGATTTGGTAACTCGTTGATATTCAAAGGTGGAATGAGGCGAAAATTTACATCCCCGTTTACAGCGGGGTCGGAGAGAACGAAAAATACCCTATCTTTGCAGCGGCAAAATCGAGCAGGGCGGCCCTCGCCCCGAGGATTGCCCCGTCACCAGGACACAATATAATATCTAACGCATAACACAATACTTATGAAGCATTATCTGATTCTCTCCACCCTGCTGGCACTGAGCCTGACTGCCGAAGCGCAGCAGTCCGCGCAGCGTCCGGCGCAGGAGCTCCCCGTCTATCAGGACCGCACCCGGCCCATCGAGGAGCGTGTGGCTGATGCCCTCAGCCGGATGACGCTCGACGAGAAGATAGCCATGATCCATGCGCAGTCGAAGTTCTCCAGCCCCGGCGTGCCCCGCCTGGGCATCCCCGAGGTGTGGTGTACCGATGGCCCTCACGGCATCCGCGCTGAGGTGAAATGGGACGAATGGAACCAGGCAGGATGGACCAACGACTCCATCACCGCCTTCCCGGCACTGACCTGCCTGGCTGCTACCTGGGACCCTGCCTTGTCGCTGCTCTACGGTCAGAGCATCGGCGAGGAGGCACGCTACCGCAACAAGACCGTGCTGCTCGGTCCCGGCGTCAACATCTACCGCACCCCGCTCTGTGGCCGCAACTTCGAGTACATGGGCGAGGATCCCTACCTCTCGGCACGCATGGTGGTGCCCTACATCGAGGGGGTGCAGCAGCAGGGCGTGGCTGCCTGCGTGAAGCACTATGCACTCAACAACAACGAGAACAACCGCAACAATACCAACGTCATCGTCGATGAGCGCACGCTGCGCGAGATCTACCTGCCTGCCTTCGAGGCAGCCATCCGGGAGGCTCACTCGTGGTCGCTGATGTGCTCGTACAATCTCTATCAGGGCAAGTGGCTGTCGGAGAACGACCGCCTGCTCGGTCAGATACTGAAGGACGAATGGCAGTGGGATGGCTGCGTCATCTCGGACTGGGGCGCCGTCCACAATACGATGGGCACCGTCAAGGGCGGCCTGGACCTGGAGTATGGTTCGTGGACCAACGGCCTGACCTCGGGCATCGCCAATGCCTACAGCCGCTACTACCTCGCCGATGCCTACCGCGAGGCGATACTGAAGGGCGAAGTGGGAGAGGAGGAGCTCAATGACAAGGTGAGCCGCATCCTGAGGATGATCTTCCGCACGGGGATGAATCCCGACCGCCCCTTCGGCTCGCAGTGCAGCGAGGCCCATATCGCTGCAGCCCGCCAGATCGGTGCCGAGGGCATCGTCCTGCTGCGCAACGAGGCTCCGGCATTGCTCCCCATTGACCCTCAGCGTGTCCGCAAGCTGCTGGTGGTGGGCGAGAATGCCATCAAGTGGATGACCGTCGGCGGCGGTTCGTCCTCGCTCAAGGCCAAGTATGAGATCACCCCCCTGGCGGGGCTCCGTGAACGCTTCGGCGGGCAGATGGAGATTGCCTACGAGCGTGGTTACGTAGGTGACGTGACGGGCGAATACAACGGCGTGAAGACAGGTCAGGACCTCAGCGAGAGCCGTACGGCGGAGCAGCTCCGCGACGATGCCGTCCGTGCCGCCAGGGAGGCCGATATGGTCCTCTTCGTGGGTGGACTGAACAAGCTGAAGGGGCAGGATGCCGAAGGCAGGGACCGCGAGGAGATGGCTCTGCCTTACCAACAGAATGAACTGATAGAGGCGCTGGCGAAGGCCAACCGCCAGCTCTGCGTGGTCATCGTCTCGGGCAATGCCGTCGAGATGCCCTGGGTGGAGCAGGTCCCTGCCGTCGTGCAGGACTGGTATCTGGGCTCCGAAGCCGGTCACTCGCTGGCCGACATCCTGTCGGGCGACGTCTGCCCCTCGGGCAAGCTGCCCTTCACCTATTATGCTTCGCTCCAGCAGTGCAGCGCCCATACGCTGGGCGACCCCTTCCCGGGCACGGTCAATGCTGACCTGCGGCTCGAGAGCGTGGGCCATGAGGCTCCCGTCTACGACCTGCATTACGGCGAGGGACTGCTGGTGGGCTATCGCTACATCGACCAGCAGCGGCTCCGTCCGACCTTCCCGTTCGGCCATGGCCTGTCGTACACCACCTTCGAGTACGGCAAGGCGAAGCTCGACCGCAAGGTCATCGCCCAGGGCGAGTCGGTCACCCTGACCGTGCCGGTCACCAACACGGGCTCCGTGGTGGGCAAGGAGACGGTGCAGGTCTACGTGCATGACGTGAAGTCACGGCTCGTGCGCCCTGTCAAGGAGCTCAAGGGATTCGCCAAACTGACCATCCTGCCGGGCGAGACGGCTGAGGCGGTCATCACGCTCACTCCGCGCGACCTGTCGTACTACGACGACGGGCAGGGCTGCTGGGAGGAGGAGCCGGGTCGCTTCGAGGTGCTGGTGGGCGCTTCGTCGGCCGACATCCGGCAGACCTTGAGTCTGGAAGTCGAGTAACCTTAATATTGAACAAAGAATATGAAACAGAAGAAATCTATGGCAATGCCCCTGCTGGCGCTGCTGCTGGCAGCGGCACCCCCGGCAGTCGAGGCGCAGGTACAGCTCCGTGCCGACAACGTGCAGGAGGTGCTGGAGTGCATGACGCTGCGCGAGAAGGCAACGCTGCTGGTGGGCTACAGCAAGGCTCAGACCAGCGAACAGAACGGCATGATAGGCGCCCATGCCGACCTCGTGCCGGGTGCCGCCGGCATGACGCGCCCGATAGAGCGCCTGGGCATCCCCTCGATCGTCTTGGTCGATGGCCCCGCAGGTGTGCGCATCAGTCCGACGCGTGCCGGCACGGACCAGACCTACTATGCCACGGGATTCCCCGTCGGCGCCCTGCTGGCTGCCACCTGGAACCTGCCCCTCGTCGAGGAGGTGGGCGAGAGCATTGGCAATGAGGTGAAGGAGTACGGCTGCGACGTATTGCTGGCTCCGGGCATGAACATCCAGCGCTCGCCCCTGTGCGGCCGAAACTTCGAGTACTACAGCGAGGATCCCCTGCTGACGGGACGCACCGCTGCAGCCTACGTACGCGGCATCCAGAGTCAGGGGGTGGGCACCTCGGTGAAGCACTTCGCCGTCAATTCGCAGGAGACCAACCGCACCCAGGTGGATGAGGTGGTGAGCCAGCGCGCCCTGCGCGAGATCTACCTCAGGGGCTTCGAGATAGCCATCCGCGAGAGCAATCCCTGGACGGTGATGTCGTCGTACAACCGACTGAATGGCCCCTACACCCAGGAGTGCCGCGAACTGCTCACCACCATCCTGCGCGACGAGTGGGGCTACGACGGCATCGTGATGACCGACTGGATAGGCAAGCGCAACACTGCCGCCCAGGTGCATGCCGGCAACGACCTGATGGAGCCGGGCAACCAGTCGCAGATCGACGACATCATTGAACAGGCAGAGGCAGGCCAGCTCAGCATCGAGGACATCGACACCTGCGTGGAGCGCATCCTGCGGCTCATCGTCAGGACGCCCCGCTTCGCGGGCTATGCCTTCTCGGACCGTCCGGACCGGCAGGCGCATGCCGCCATCTCGCGGCAGAGCGCCGCTGAGGGCATGGTGCTGCTCAAGAACACCCCACGCTTCGGCGAGGCGCCGCTGCCTCTGAGTCAGCAGACGGGTCGCCTGTCGCTCTTCGGCATCACCTCCTACGACTTCGTGGCCGGTGGTACGGGTTCGGGCGACGTCAACAAGGAATACACCGTGGACCTGCTGACGGGCCTGCAGTCGGCCGGATTCAGCGTCTCGGACACCCTGCGTGACCTCTATCTGAAGTATAAGGTATATGAGGAGACGCGCCGTGTGGCCAATGGCATCAACCCGAAGTGGGGCAAGGTGAAGCTGCCTGAGATGCCCGTGGGCCGCATCCTGATCGAACATGAGGCGGTGGGCTCCGATGCTGCCATCATCACCCTGGGACGTCAGGCAGGCGAGGCCACCGACCGCAAGATCACGGACGACTTCAACCTGACGGCCGACGAGATGGAGATGCTGCAGAACGTCTGCCAGGCGTTCCACTTCCGCGGCAAGCCCGTCATCGTGATCCTCAACATGGGCGGCGTGATCGAGACCGCCTCGTGGCGCAGCCTGCCCGATGCCATCCTGATGGCATGGCAACCGGGGCAGGAGGGTGGCAATGCCGTGGCTGACGTGCTGACGGGCAAGGTCAATCCGTCGGGCCGACTGCCGCAGTCGTGGCCCCTGAGCATCGCCGACGTCCCCTCGTCGCAGAACTTCCCGGGCGTGCTGCCCGTGGCACCGCGTGGCCGCAGGCGCACGAGTGCCGGACCCTCGACCGAACTGGTGCGCAACACCGACTACACGGTGCATGCCGAGGGCCTCGACATCGGCTACCGGTACTTCAGCACGGTGGGGCAGGAGGTGGCTTACCCCTTCGGCTACGGATTGAGCTACACGACGTTCGAATACAGCCGGCCTCAGGTCAAGGCTACTGCCGACGGATTCGCCGCCTCGGTGACGGTGACCAACCGGGGGACGGTGGCAGGCAAGGAGGTGGTCCAGCTCTACGTCACTGCGCCCGAGGGCTCGTTGGACAAGCCACGGATCGAGCTCAAGGCGTTCGGCAAGACCGGACTGCTCCAGCCCGGTGAGTCGCAGACGCTGACGCTGAGGGTCGATGCCGCTGACCTGGCTTCGTACGACGGGCAGCAGAACGCATGGGTGACCGATGCGGGCCTCTACCAGGTCCACTTCGCTGCCAATGCCTGCGACCTGCGCCTCTCGGGACAGTACCGCCAGACGAAGCCATTGGTCCGTCCCTGCCACGATGTCCTCAGACCGGATATGGAGGTCAAATGAGGAAATCAGGCATTTAATCAAGGGTGCAGGAATGTTTACTTTCGGACTCCAGATATCGACTGAAAATCAGCGGATTGTAAATCACGAAATTTAATATCCGGCTTTACGTGGCGCTCGCGCTATCGGAAAAAGCCCTATCTTTGCACCGTCAAAACTGACATAACATATTACAATACTCAATACTAACAACACATCAAAAAAAATTATGAAAGACAGTTATCAAATGCTCAGGTCGCTCATGCTGACCGCAGTCATGATCTGTTCGTCCATCGTGGCGTTCGCACAGATGCACGTCACCGGAACCATCGTGGACGATGCAGGCCTGGAGGTCATCGGAGCCTCCGTCCTCGAGAAGGGAACCACCAACGGCACCGTCACCGACCTGGACGGCAAGTTCGAGCTCAATGTGGCTCCATCGGCGACGCTCGCCATCTCGTATGTCGGCTATGTGTCGCAGGAGGTCAAGGCATCGGCTCAGATGCGCGTCGTGCTGCACGAAGACAGCGAGGTGCTCGATGACGTGGTCGTCGTAGGCTACGGCGTCCAGAAGAAGAGCTCGGTCACCGGTGCCATCTCCTCGGTCAAGGCAGGTGATATCGAGAACCGCGCCATCACCAGTGCCACGGCTGCCCTGCAGGGCAAGACCCCGGGCATCAACGTCATCCAGGCCAACAAGCCAGGCGAGTCGCCTACGATCCGCGTGCGTGGCTTCTCGTCCAACAGCGATGCTTCGCCTCTCTACGTCGTCGATGGCATCCGTCTGGACGACATCTCGGGCATTGACCCCAACGACATCCAGTCGATGGAGATCCTGAAGGATGCCGCTTCGGCAGCCATCTACGGTGCGCAGGCAGGCAATGGCGTCGTGCTGATCACCACCAAGAAGGGCAAGGCTTCGGCCAACAAGTGGGGCACCATCAGCTTCTCTTACCAGCTGTCTCTCCAGAGCCTCGCCGTCAAGCCCCAGCTGCTCAATGCCAGCGAGTACATCCAGTACGAGTCGGAGCGCCTGGGCATGAGCGTGGCTGAATACACCGCTTCGGCCAAGGAGAAGGGCTGGGACGGCAAGACCGATACCGACTGGTACGATGCCGCCTTCGAGTCGTCGCCCATGCACAAGTACTCCCTCTCGGTCCAGAACGCTACGGACAAGGGCTCGTACTATGCTGCCATCAACTACGTCTACAACGACGGTATCATCAAGGGCAGCCGCGACACCTACCAGCGCTTCACCGGCAAGATCAATGCCGACCACAAGATCACTTCCTGGCTGCAGGTGGGCACGACCAACCAGTTCGAGAAGAACAAGACCCAGAGCGTCGTGACCAACGTGACCGGCTATTCGGGCAACGTCATCACCTCCGTGATGCACATGGATCCGCTGACCCGCCCCACCTATGCCCCTGATGAGCTCATCCCCGTGATGCAGAACGCCCTGGCTTCGGGCTTCACCCTGCTGACTGACGGCGATGGCAACTACTATGGCGTCTCGGACTTCTCGGACGACCAGCACAACCCCCTCATCCTCATCAATCAGGACGAGACTCCTACCTACGGCTGGAATGCCACCGGCAGCGCCTATGCCAACATCACCCCCTTCGAGGGATTCACCTTCACTTCACGCTTCGGCTACAAGCTGGCTGCGTCGAACAGCAAGGTCTACAACCACAAGTACTACGGATACTCGACCCGTTCGAACAACAAGATCTCTACCTCGGCCCAGACCGACATGACCACCTACACCCAGTGGGAGAACTTCGTCAACTACAACAAGACCATCGCCCAGCGCCACGACATCAGCGCCATGGCAGGTATGTCGTTCTCGAAGAACATCTACGACTACACCAAGGGCAGCCTCTCTGACTCGAAGGGCGACGCCGTGCTGGTGGACGATGCCTATGGATTCATCGACCTCGACAATGGCATCCAGTCGTCGGACGGCAAGCAGGTAGCCGGCGGCCAGACGGTCAATACGTCGACCTCCTACTACGGCCGCATGGGCTATACCTACGACAACAAGTATATGCTGCAGCTGACCTTCCGTGCCGATGCCTACGACCTCTCGAAGCTGCCACGCGACCACCGCTGGGGCTACTTCCCCGCTGTCAGCGCCGGCTGGACGGTGACCCGCGAATCGTGGATGCAGAGCGCCCAGTCCTGGCTCAATGACCTCAAGGTACGTGGCTCCTGGGGCCAGAACGGTTCGATCTCGGCACTGCAGGCCTATCAGTATTCGGCCAACATCGGAACGGGTCATCCCGTAGCCTTCTACAACAATGGCACCTCGACCCTCGTCTCGTCGGCCTATCCTTTGACCATGGGCAACAACGACCTCACCTGGGAGACCTCCGAGCAGCTCGACTTCGGTGTCGATGCCCGCTTGCTGGGTGACCGACTGACCTTCAGCTTCGACTGGTACCAGAAGAAGACCAAGGACCTGCTGGTCGATGGCGTGATCCTCTCGCTCGAGCAGGGCGGCACTCCTTCGCCTATCAATGCCGGCAACGTCGAGAACAAGGGCATCGAGCTCGAACTCGGCTGGCAGGACCACATCGGTGACTTCAAGTACGGCATCCGTGGCAACCTCGCCACCCTCAGCAACAAGGTGACCTACCTGCACCCCTCCATCACCCGCATCAACGGCGCCACCTGCTACAACAAGCTGCGTACCGTCTTCGAGACCGGCCACAACGTATGGCACTACTATGGCTACGTCTTCGACTACATCGACGAGCAGGGCTATCCGCAGTTCAAGGATATGAATGGCGACGGCATCGTGTCGGACGATGACAAGACCGACATCGGCAGCGCCATCCCCGACTTCACCTATGGCCTGACCCTCACGGCAAGCTGGAAGGGACTGGACCTCTGCGTCTTCGGTACCGGCTCGTACGGCAATCAGGTGTACTGCAACTACGGTCGTGAGGACGGCCAGCCATCGTTCAACAAGGTCAAGGAGCTCTTCTATGACGGCCGCTGGACCGAGGGCATGGCAGCCGGTCAGGCTTCGAAGCCTAGGGCCTCTGCCTCGCAGACTTCGGAGTACCTGGGCTCGAGCGCCATGGTCTATGACGCCAGCTTCTTCAAGATCAAGCAGATCCAGCTCGGCTATACCCTGCCTAAGCAGATCCTCAGCAAGGTGCATGCCCAGAACTGCCGCATCTACTGCTCGCTCGACGACTTCTTCACCCTGACCTCTTATCCTGGCTTCGATCCTGAGGCTGCAGGTGGCACGGGTTCCGCCATGGGTATTGACAACGGTGTCTATCCTTCGTCACGCAAGGTCACTTTCGGTATCAATCTTTCATTCTAAACTCTTTGACTCAATATGAAAACGCAATATATCCTTTCGGCTATCGCCCTCTCGGCACTCGGTCTCGCCTCGTGCAACGACGAACTTGACATCGAGCAGAAGGGCAACCTCGGCACTGTCGAGACCTACTATACGACCGACGAAGCTGCCCTCTCGGCCATCGCCATGAACTACCAGATGCTCAACTGCTGGTGGCCCTACCGCCTCTATGACCTGCTGGACAACCTGTCGGACGATATGTACACGGGTGGCGGCAGCTCGGGCGACTACGGTGACCTGCAGCTCATCAATGCCTACTGCTACAGCTCGGACAATGCGATGATCAAGGATGCCTACACCTACCTCTACACGATGATCTATGACTCGAACATCATCCTGACCTACGTCACCCAGAACGAGAAGATCACCGATACGATGCGCCAGGTGATCTCGGAGGCCTACTTCTTCCGTGGACTGAGCTACATGTACCTGGCGTCGATGTGGGGTGCCACCCCTATCGTCACCAAGCCCCTGCAGCCCAGCGAGTGCCAGGTGAGCAATGCCGAGTCACGCGGCGCCGTCTATCAGCAGGCCATCAGTGACTTCCGTGACGCCATCAACTACGGCGGCCTGCCCTCCAAGAAGGCCAAGGGCGACGTCATCAAGCGCGTGACCCGTGAGTGCGCCCTCGCCTACCTCGGCAAGACCCAGCTCTTCGCCGGTGACTACGCCGATGCCGCCCAGACCCTGGGCGAGGTCATCAGCTCGGGCAAGTACGAGCTGGCTGACAATGCCGACTACCAGAACCTGCTCAACAACCGTCAGGCCGATGGTGATGAGGTCATCTTCCAGCGCTATCTCGACCCGACCTGGTACTCCGAGAGCACCACCACCTATCAGGGCGTCTATCGCCGCTATGAGGATGGCGTGGCTCGTGCCTGGCGCAACAATGGCTTCAACTGGGCTCCGGTCTATGCCGGCTATCCCGACGGCTGCACCGTGCTCGACGGCATGGAGCCGGGCTATGGCGAATGCAATCCGCGCAAGTCGCTCTACGACGACATGAAGGCCTGGGAACTCGCCAATGGCGGTGACTGCTCGCGCCTCGACCAGACCATGAAGACCTACGACTGGATCAAGGAGCAGGGCCTCGAGATGGTATCGACCTACGAGCAGTTCGGCAACGAGGGCTACTGGTTCTGGAAGACCCGCTTCCTGACCAGCGAGATCATCTACTACCGCGGCATGGGACGCTATCAGGCATATATCAACAATCAGTTCTGCTTCATGCGTTATGCTGAGGTGCTGCTGCTCGCTGCCGAGGCTTGCTATATG
>R14__coassemble_1472_pt1 | contig 11856 bp, 8 predicted proteins | sample R14__metabat2_high_PE_017 | metagenome-assembled genome bin R14 | reverse complement strand
CCACTTGCAGACCGCGTGCTCATCCTGCCCGCCCCTGCAGAAGAGAAGACCATCGGCGGCATCATCATCCCCGACACCGCCAAGGAGAAGCCCCTCAAGGGCCAGGTAATAGCCACTGGCAACGGCACCAAGGACGAGCAGATGGTCGTCAAGGTAGGCGACCAGGTGCTCTACGGCAAGTACGCCGGCCAGGAGCTCGAGTTCGAGGGCACCAAGTACCTCATCATGCGTCAGAGCGACATCCTCGCCATTATTCAGGGGTAATCGTGCTGCGCACGGTTAAGGTAGGTTATATGCTGCGCACGGTTAAGGGGCGTTAGCTTGCCTAAATTGTAAAATAGTAAATCTGTAAATTGTAAAATTCCACAAGATGTCAAAGATTATCAAATTCGATACAGAGTCACGCGACCTGCTCAAGAGCGGCGTCGACCAGCTCGCCAATGCCGTCAAGGTAACTCTCGGTCCTAAGGGCCGCAACGTAATCATCGACAAGAAGTTCGGTGCTCCCCACATCACCAAGGACGGTGTCACCGTCGCCAAGGAGGTGGAGCTCGAGGATCCCTTCGAGAACATGGGCGCCCAGCTCGTCAAGGAGGTAGCCAGCAAGACCGGCGATGACGCCGGCGACGGCACCACCACCGCCACCGTCCTCGCCCAGGCTATCATCGGCGTAGGTCTCAAGAACGTCACCGCAGGTGCCAACCCCATGGACCTGAAGCGTGGCATCGACAAGGCCGTAGCCAAGGTCGTCGAGAGCATCAAGGCACAGGCCGAGGAGATCGGTGACGACTACACCAAGATCGAGAACGTGGCCCGCATCTCCGCCAACAATGATGACGAGATCGGCAAGCTCATCGCCGAGGCCATGAAGACCGTCAAGAAGGAGGGCGTCATCACCGTCGAGGAGGCCAAGGGTATGGACACCACCGTCGATGTCGTCGAAGGTATGCAGTTCGACCGCGGCTACATCTCGCCCTACTTCATGAACAATGCCGAGAAGCAGACCTGCGAGATGGATCAGCCCTTCATCCTGATCCACGACAAGAAGATCTCCAACCTGCAGGACCTCATGCCTATCCTCGAGCCCGTCGCCAAGTCGGGCCGCCCACTGCTCATCATCGCCGAGGACGTCGACTCGCAGGCCCTCACCACCCTCGTGGTCAACAGTCTCCGCGGCACGCTCAAGATCTGCGCCGTCAAGGCTCCTGGCTTCGGTGACCGCCGCAAGGAGATGCTCAAGGACATCGCCATCCTCACCGGTGGCCAGGTCATCAGCGAAGAGACCGGCCTCACCCTCGCCGCTGCCACTCCCGCCATGCTCGGCCAGGCCGACAAGGTGACCGTCGACAAGGACAAGACCACCATCGTCGATGGTGCCGGCGACAAGGGCATGATTGCCAACCGCGTCGCTGAGATCAAGAACCAGATTGAGAAGACCACCTCTGACTACGACCGCGAGAAGCTGCAGGAGCGCCTTGCCAAGCTGGCAGGCGGCGTGGCCGTGCTCCACGTCGGTGCTGCCTCAGAGGTCGAGATGAAGGAGAAGAAGGACCGCGTCGACGACGCTCTCTGCGCCACCCGTGCCGCTATGGCCGAGGGCATCGTGCCCGGTGGTGGTGTTGCCTACATCCGCGCCATCCCTGCCCTGGAGGGTCTGAAGGGCGACAATGATGACGAGCAGCTCGGCATCGAGATTGTCAAGCGTGCCATCGAGGAGCCTCTCCGCCAGATTGTTGCCAATGCAGGCAAGGAGGGCGCCGTCATCGTACAGCGTGTCAAGGACGGCGAGAAGGACTTCGGCTACAACGCCCGCACCGATAGCTACGAGAACTTCCACGCTGCCGGTGTCATCGACCCAGCCAAGGTCACCCGTGTCGCTCTCGAGAACGCTGCCTCCATCGCAGGCATGTTCCTCACCACCGAGTGCGTCATCGCCGACAAGCCCGCTCCTGAGCCTCCGATGCCCGCTGGCGGTGCTCCCGGCATGGGCGGCATGATGTAATCGCCAAGGACGATTGTACGCTACATGGAATAATAAATACCCAATACAATCCCCCGTTGCAAACTTTCTGCAACGGGGGATTATTCGCTTACAGTTACCAGTAGGAGATTCTCACGACACGATGATTTGGCGCATGCTGACTTTCAGTTTCACAGCAGCGACATGATCTCCCGCAGCGAAGTGACCTCGTAGTTCACGGGCTCGGAAGGCTGGAAATGATGAGGCTGACGGTTGAAGAACATCACGTCCAGTCCTGCAGCCTTGGCTCCGAGGATGTCGGTGCGGAAGTTGTCGCCTATCATCAGCGTCTGCCCGGGACGTGCGCCGGTGGTACGGAAGGCGTATTCGAAATATGCGGCCGAGGGCTTATTGGCACCAGCATCCTCACTCAGCACGATGGTGTCGAAGTAGTCCAGCAGCGCCGAGGCGCGCAGCTTGCGGTACTGCACCTCGTGGAAGCCATTGCTGCAGAGGTGCATGCGGTAACCCTTGTCACGCAGATAGCGCACCAGTTCGTGAGCCCCCTCCACTACGCCGGGCTTGCAGGCGCAGAGGTCCAGGAAGTGGTCGCTCACCTCGAGACAATACTCGCGCGAAGGGTCGAACGGCTGCCGGTTGGCAGCGGCAAGCGGACGGCGGAAGCGTTCCACGATGAGGTAGTCGCGCATAATCTCACCGCGCGAATAGAGGTCCCAGAGTTCCACGTTGGTCTGCCAGTAGGGGACGGTGAAGTCCTCCAGCCGCTTGAAGTACTGGTCGAGGTGGAAGTCACGGAAGAGTTCTGCCAACGCCAGCACGGCATTGCCGTGCGTGTCGTAGAGCGTATCGTCGAAGTCGATGAAGAGGTCGGTGTAGGGTTTCATTCGTAAAGGTCAAAGAATGGTGTTTAGTCTGCATCATTCATGCAGAGTTATTAGTTATCAGTTATTACCTCCCGCGCAGTCACGCTGACACAGCGTCCTTACTTCAGCAGCTTCATCAACTGCCGCTCGGTTGCATGAGGCAAAGAGCGGCCAAGTTGGTCCATCAACCGCTGGAGCGACTCGTCGGGCGTGCGCTGACCGATGGCGGACGTAGCGAAATCCGCGCCGAACATCGCCTCAGGGGTAGAGTAGCGCGCCAGCCCCCAGCCATAGCGGTTACCGTGCTTGTCGACATTATACTCGAAGTCCGAGATGCATGCCCACGTACCCATCTGCAGCAGCGAGATGTAGCGCTCGAAGGTCGATTTGAGCTTCATGCCGTAGAGACCCACCTCGCGCTTCAGGTCGCGTGACAGCACATCCTGGTCCAGCCTCAGCACCTCGTAGATTAACCGTTCGGGCGCCTGAGAATCCTCTGGCGGCAACGGATGGGCAGCACGGCGCACATTGATAAGGTCGGGCAGCCACTCCAGTGCCACCCAACCAGCCTTGCGGTCGAAGAACTTGCCGTAGGCGGTGTGCCCCAGCTGGATGATGGGTCCCTTCCATTCCCAGGGACCCTCCTGCTCGTCGCTGAACCACAGTTCGGGGGGCGTATGCTCAGCCACACTGAAGCCTGCGATGCCGCACTCGAAGAAGGGCAGCATCCCCACCTCGAGCACCACCTGCTCTATCTCGGCAGGATGACGCAATTCGGGTATCTCGTATCTCATCGTCAGCATCAGGTTCAATATTCCACCTTATCGACCTTCAGCCGCCAGTCGCGGAAGGCACGCTGCGCCTCATGACGCAGCACGCAGATGGAGGGAATCGAACGGTCGCTCGCCGCACGCTCTATCTCGTCGTAGATGAACTGGTCGCCGAAGTTGATGTCCTGCGCATCGACCGCCGTATTGCCATAGTAGATCTTCTGGATGCCGCTCCAATAGATGGCGCTCAGGCACATTGGACAAGGCTCGCAGGAGGTGTAGATGACGCAGCCATCGAGTTTGAAAGTACCCAGTTTCTGACAGGCATTGCGGATAGCCGACACCTCAGCATGTGCCGTGGGATCGCTATTGGCGGTCACGCGGTTCACGCCCGTTGCCACCAGTTCGCCATCCTTCACGATGACGGCGCCGAAGGGACCGCCGCCATTTGCCACATTCTCGACCGACGCGTCGATGGCGAGCTGCATGAAGTGCTTGTCTGCTTCGGTGATTTCACGGCTCTGCACCTCGGCGAGACTCTCGATAATCAGGTCGGGCTGCTTGTCTCGCAGACGCAGGCGCCCCTGCATGTACTCCTTCTCGATCAGGAAGGCAGCACCTACCAGCGTGGCTCCCGCCTGCTGGCAGAGATCCATCACACCCAGCGCCGTATTGCCATTCGCCAGGATGTCATCGACGAGCAGCACGCGGTCGCCTGCCCCGAGATACTCGCGGCTCACCACGATGTCGTAGTTCTTCGCCTTGGTGAACGAGCGCACCTGCGTGGTGTAGCACTCCTGCATCGTGTTGGGCTTAGCCTTCTTGACGAAGAGCACGGGCAGCCCCATTGCCAGGCCCGCCATTACGGCGGGAGCGATGCCGCTTGCCTCAACGGTGATGATCTTAGTTGCCTGCAGCTCCTTCATCCGCGCCGCTATCTCACGTCCGCACTCCATCATGAGCTGCGGATCGATCTGATGATTGACGAAACCATCCACTTTCAGTATGCCCCCTGGCAGGAACCTGCCATCGCGAGCAATGCGTTCTTCTAGTGTCTTCATTTCGGTTATCTACTTTCAATTTTACATTATTCGGGCACAAAGATAGTGTTTTTCTACTTTGCTTCCAAATTTTTTGGACAAAATCCTTGGTGTTCTCAGCAAAAAGCCCTATCTTTGCACCACAATAAGCATAAATCATCATGAACCTCGGCACACTCCTCGGCTCCGTCCGTTCCGACTCCATCCCCTTCCTCGCTGGCCTTGCCATCCGCCTCGGCTGGCTGCAGCATCGTTATGCACGTTACTACGTCTCCAGCCTCGACGTCTATGAGGAGGGCATCTGCCTCCGCGCCCGGCAGGCGGGCGGCGAAGACCGCACCTATCGCTATGCCGACATCCGTCGTGTGTGGCTGGAGCGCTTCGGCAATCCGGGCGACGAGCATCTCCGCATCGACATCATCGCCCCCAATCTGGACGTCATCTTCAGCACGACCATCAGTATCGACGATGCCTCACAGACGATGGCATCCCCGTCTGGGACCGAGTCAGCTTCCACCCCTGCCCTCCTGCAGGAACTCTACGACCGCTGGCATCGCGCCACCTGGCGCCACTACCACGTCGTGGCAGCTGTCATCAGCATCGATGGTGGGCGACACTTCCTCTGCATGCAGAAGCCCGACACGCGCTACGCCTATACCTCACGCCACTGGGAGTTCCCCGGCGGTAAGGTCGAAGAGGGCGAGACCGAACCCGAGGCACTCCGTCGCGAACTGCACGAGGAGATGGACTACGAGGTGGAGGTGGGCGAACACCTCACCACCATCGAGCACGATTACCCAGACTTCGCCATCACCCTCTCCTGCTGGCTCTGCACCGCCAGCACGGACCAGTTCACACGACGCGAACATCTCGACCATCGCTGGCTCACACCCGACGAGATGCGTTCGCTCGACTGGTGTGCCGCCGATGCCCCCGTCATCGAACTGCTGTGTGAACGGTCGTAAGCAGAACGTCAGCGAGGGGCTGGGCAAGCGGGGGTCAGCCTTTCTCAAGGTTCAATGAGCATGCAGTCAATGCCAGGCATCAGACGGCGGTCGTCGTAGAGGCGCACCTCGTTGCGACCGGCCCGAAGGTCGATAGTGACAGTGACCTCCGTCTCGTCAGCAGCCAGACGGAGGCGCTGAGCCGGACCGCCATTGACCGAAAGGTAGAACTGATAGCCGCCCTCGTTGGCATCACGCTCGGCTGGCTGCAGCGCCTCGGGCGTAGGGGCAATGCGGATGGTAGCCTGTCGACTGCCACCCTCGGCACAGTAGACATCGCGCCAACGCAGGTCGTTGGAGGGACGCAGGCCGAGGTTCACCGCCTTGACACCACCGCTGCACTGCTCGTCGGGCTGATAGTAGGCGGTACCCATGGCGAGTGGGTTCTTGAGTTCCTGATACTGGGTCAGGAAGGCGGTCTCCGCTTCGTAGAGTCGTCGCTCCAGACGACGAGCTGCACTGAGGCGATAGACACGCGTGCCATGCGCCGGCACCTTGGCGACCACGCCATCGGCAGGCATGGCGATGGGCTGATGGGCGAAGAGGTCACGCACCTCGACGGGTCCTTCGAGGTCGAGGTCGGCATAGCTGACGCTGAGTTCGCGATCCTCGTCGTACGAATTGTAGAGTGCCACGGCGCGGGTGAGGCCCTGACGGGTTTCGACATCCTTGACCAGGGCATAGGCACCGTCGCCGAGGTTGCGAGCCACGTAGGCCTGCAGACCGAGGGTGTCCTGATTGAGCGCCAGGAGTTCGCGGTTCTTGAGCAGTTCGAGCGACTCCTCATTGAGGGTGCGCACGTCGCAGCCGATGAGGAGTGGCGACGAGAGCATGCACCAGAGGGCAAAGTGGGTGCGGTCTTCCTCAGGGGTGAGGGTACGACCCACTTCGAGCATGTCCATGTCGTTGTAATGACCGGGCGAGCAGTAAGCCGAAAGGTAAAGGCTCTGGGCTACGATGTCACGCACCGAGCGCCACGAGCAATTGATGTCGCCCGAGATGCGCCACGACGACGCCACCTGATTCACCCACGTGCCAGGATAGTCCCAGCGGCAGACGTTGAGGCGCAGGTCACGACGACCGGTGCGCTGCATCGCCTGACTGATCTGGGTGTAGCGCTCCTGTTCATCGAGGCCGTAATAGTAGTTGTTCGACCACGAAGTGCCGCCGCAGAAGTCCACCTTGATGAAGTCGAAGCCCATCTCGCCGAAGAACATGTCGCAGTCCTGCTGGTCGTGACCGTAGAGACCCACCCCGTCGGCGATGCTGTCATGCCCCCAGAAGTTGCCACAGGTATTGGTTCCGGCATCGCTGTAGATGCCTGCCTTGAGGCCGAGGCCATGAATGTGATCGACAACCGGCTGCAGACCCTGCGGAAAACGTTCGGGATGAATCAGCAGCCGGCCCGTCTGCGGGTCGCGACCGCCGAAATAGCCGTCGTCGATATTGACATAACGATAGCCCACGGTGTCGAGACCGAGGGCGACGATGGCATCGGCCTGCTGCATGATGATGGAGTCGGAGATCTGAAGTGCAAAGGTGTTCCACGAGCTCCAGCCCATGGTGGGAGTCTCGTATTCGGCTACAATCGATTGGGGCTGCTGTGGAGCGCAGCCCACGAGGAATGCCACGGCAAAGGTGGCTGGGAGGAAGATTCTCTTCATTAGTAAATAAAGGTTAATGCATGAATAAGAAAAGTCACCATCCATGGCGCAAAGGCATCACGGATGGTGACAGTATGTTCAGGAGACAATAAAAGATGTCAACGCTTACTTGATAGCGCCATGGCCACCGTGAGCGCCCTGGTCGCCGTTGGCCTCGCGGGCATGCTTCTCCATCCACTCGTAGCCAGTATATTTCCATTGCCAAGCCCAAATTGTGATGTTGCCATCCTCATCATAGAAAGGAACATTGGTGAGCTTATAGTTCAGGTAGTAGAAGCAATCCTCCTTGGTGCAATGGCAATGATCGAAGCCCCAGTCACGAATAATGTCCAGCAGATCCTCATCTCCATTGTTGAGATCGATAGCCATCTGGCAATCATCACCATGGAGGCTGCAAGTGAAATGACCAGTCTCTGAGTCACGGTCGATAGAGGCACGGGTTACCTCTGAGGGAGCCTCCAGGTCTTCAGTGGTCTCATTGCTACAGCTGGCGAAAGCCATGGAAACGGCAGCAAAAGCTAAAGCGAAAAATTTCTTCATTGTAGTTTGGTTGTATTATGATTTTGATATATTAGTCAACAATTCGGGTGCAAAGATAGCACTTTTTCTGCTAATATCCAAATTTTCGTCCATAAAATGCCTCATTTCCGCTCACTTTTTGCCGATTTGTCAAGAAAATGCTAATTGCGAGCCGCTTTTATCGTCTGGTCCTCATGTCCCGGAGTCTGGACGATGACGTTGATGACATCGTTGCCAGGCACCAGAGCGGCAAGCTGGCTGAAGGGATAGGCATAATAGAGCGTACCGCTGTACGAAAGCGTGGTAGCACGAGGATTGTAATAGAGGCTGACGGCAATGGTATTCTCCTGAATGGTGGCTGGGTCATAGACAAGGCGCAACGACGGAACGATCTGGCTGCCATAATAACCCAGCACCGACACGTTGAAATAGCCACGTATAACCCAAGGCTCGCCGAGGTCGGTCAGGGAGACAATGCTGTCGGCTGACGTGACGCCCAGCGAATCAGCTTCGGCAAGCGTCAGAGGATCACTCTCGATGAAGTAGGTATAGCCAGTGAGGGTGGCGCCATTGAGCTGGTTGCCATCAGCCGAAATCTGGTTTTGCTTGTACGAGAACGAGAGCATGGCACGGTGGTGCGAGCCGAATCCATCAGCACCCAGAGGTGTGGTGATACTCTGAAGGTCGGGTATGATGATGGTGTTGTTGTCGCTGTAGAGCGTATAGCCTTGGGTGGCGTTTCCGGTGATGGTGAAGTAGTCGTAGGTGGTGTAGGTGTTCTCGCTCGTGTCGCCACTCAGGCAGGAGGTAAACGAAGAGATGACGGTGACCGATGCGATGACCGCCAGAAGGAGATGAAGAAGAAGCTTTCTCATTGATGTAATGTTTGGTTGAATATACTTGTTGTTCGAAAGGGAGTCATTCTTCAGAATGACGCGCAAAGATAGCGTGTTTCGGGCAGATTAGCAATTTTATTATGCTAAAAACTGCTAATCTGCCCGAAATTTAACATTGTTTGAGGTTTTGAGGTTTTAAGGTCGTGAGGTTCTGAGGTTGTGAGGTTGGTCACAAACTATTTGAGCGGAGTCATCAAGAAACGGAAGTGACGGTCCTGGACTGGCATGCGGTAGTGTGGCAAAGGCAACGAGTACCACGAATCGATACCAGCCACGCCGCACTGTTGCTGGTCGATGCAGACGGTGACGAAGGGATCCTTGAGCAGCAGTTCGCTGTGCCCCTGTATCTTGGGATCACCACCATCGAGCCGCTCGATGCTGTAGTTGAGGGCGCTGGCGCTGAAGAACTGGTCGCTGGTGAAGAGGATGCCGACGGCCGAACCATTGCCCACCTGCCACTCGCGCAGGTCGCACTTGGTGCCCATCTCCTGCGGACGGATATAGTCGAGGGAGGCCTGCTCATCGACCGTCTGCACATAGCGGCCCATGAAGGCATTGCCACGACGGTCGATGTAGTTCTCAATGGGGCCACGGCCGTAATAGCTGACCTGCTGCATCTCCTGGGGCATCTGCACCTTCATGCCGAAGCGGTACATGTTCTGGGTGTCCGGATTGGGCTGGACATGCATGTCTTCGTCCACCAGGAGACGTCCGTCGGACATCACCGTGTAAGCGAGCGTGAGGGTGCCGTCTATGAGGTAGTTGACCTCACGCTTGCCCTGCCAGGTATCAATGGTCTTCCGCTCTTGCTGGAAGAGGCGGTACCGAGCGGTGATGACTTTGGCTTCGGCCGAATCACTGCAGACAAGGCTCTGCAATTCGGGACGGAGGTCGTGCCAGACACGATACTTGCTCTGCGTGCCAGCACCGTTGTCGTTGTCATTGGGGGCACGCCAGAAGTTGGGTGTCAACGCAGCGCCATCGGCCATCAGTTCGTGTCCATGGGCACGATAGCGGGTGAGGTAGCCGGTCTGACGGTCGAATGCCAGGAGGAAGTCGGCGCCCGTGACAGTGAGTTGTGCATCACTCTCGGTGACACTGGGAGCCGCAGTGACGACTTGGGACGAAGCACAGCCCCAGACCGAGCAGAAGCCACCAGGCTGTCGCTCGCGGAGAGTAAGCTGATTGCGGGCAATGCAATAGCCGGCGGGGATGAGCGGCGAAGGCGTCTTCTCGTAGAACTCGACATTGAGGAGGAGCTCCGAACCTGGAGCGGTAGCGTTCAGGTCGCATGGAATGACGAACTGCCGCGTCTGCTGGGGAGCCACACCGAGTTCACCCGTGACGCCGCCCTGCACAGGATAGCCGTCAGCGAGAAGCGTCCACTTGAGATATTCGTTGTCGAGCGAACGGAAGAAGTGCTCGTTGCGCACCGAGACGGTCACCTTGCCATCGGCAGAGGGCACGACGCTCCCGGGAGCCGGCTGATAGTAACCACACGTATCGACGAACGAGGCGGGAGCCGAGGGGGTGGCGCTCAGATGGTCGAAGCTAGCCGACGGAGCACAGAAGCCACCGCTGACGAGGTCGCACCAGATGTTCTGATAATAATGCTGCACCTCGTAAGCCGAAGGATGCCAAGTGCGGTCAGGGGCGACGATGCCGTTGTCGCAGAAGTTGCCATCGGTGGGGTCATAGTCATTGCAGTCGCCACCGTAAGCATAGAAGCGCGTGGGGAGCTGCCAAGCGGCAGGATCGGCTATCTGGGTGTCGGTCCAACCATGATCGCGCAGCGTTTGAGCCTTGATGAGCTTGAGAGGCACGAGCGTGCTTTGGTCGACCCAGTCCCAGATGAAGCCGCCCTGGGCACGAGGCTCGCGACGCACCTGATCCCACGACTCCTTGAAATTGCCCACCGAATTGCCCATGGCATGGGCGTACTCCGACTGGATGATGGGGCGATGGTCGCCCCGGTCCAGGTAGCGCTTGACGTCCATGGGGTCGTTGTACTGGGGGCAATAGATGTCGGTGTCGTAGTCGACGATGGAACGCTCGTACTGGACGAGGCGGCTGGGGTCGTGCTGCTTGAGCCAATCGTAGACGGCATAGAAGTTCTCGCCATTGCCCGCCTCATTACCCATGCTCCAGATGATGATGGAGGGGTGGTTGTAGAGATGCTGGAAGTGGCGCTGGTTGCGCTCCATGTGGGTGGTCAGATATTCGCTGTGCTTGGCCAATGAGGCATCACCGTAGCCCATGCCATGGCTCTCAAGGTTGGCCTCGGCGCAGAGGTAGAGACCGTACTGGTCGCAGAGCTCGTAGAAGTAGGGATCGTCGGGATAGTGGCAGGTGCGGACGGCGTTGACGTTCATCCGCTTCATCTCCTGCACGTCCTGCAGCATGCGTTCGCGACTGATGATGTAGCCGCCCTCAGGATCCATTTCGTGGCGGTTGACACCCTTGATGAGGATGGGCTTGCCATTGACGAGGAGCTGGGCATCGCGGAGCTCCACCTTGCGGAAGCCGACAGGCAGCTGGACGGTCTGGAGGGTCTTGCCCTTCTCGGTCAAGGTCACCGTGAGGTGATAGAGATGAGGGGTCTCGGCGGTCCACTTCTGGGGATTGGGGACGGAGAAGGTGTAGTCGGAGCCAGGCAACGCTCCGGACGTAGACACGACTGCGTGGTCGGGGGTGGTGAGGGAGAGAGAGACTTGAGTGCCCTTGGGATGATCGATGTGGACGGCGAGGGTGCCGTCCTGATAATCGCCCGTGAGGTCGGGAGTAAGGCGGATGTCGCCGATGTGCTGCGGCGGACGGGTGAAGAGATAGCTGTCGCGAGCCACGCCAGTGTAGCGCATGAAGTCCTGGTCCTCGAAGTAGGAGCCATCGCACCAACGCATGATCTGGAAGGCGATGAGATTCTCCTGGCCGAACTTGACGTATTTGGTCAGGTCAAATTCGCAGGGGAGCTTGGAGTCCTCGCTGTAGCCCACGAACTTGCCATTGACATAGAGGGCAATGTTCGACGTCACCGAACCGAAATGGGCGATAACCTGCTGTCCCTTCCAGTCGGCCGGAATCACGAACGAACGGCGATAGGAGCCCACGCGGTTCTCCTC
>R14__coassemble_1434_pt1 | contig 12012 bp, 6 predicted proteins | sample R14__metabat2_high_PE_017 | metagenome-assembled genome bin R14 | reverse complement strand
GTCCAGATGAGCCATCAATTTTTAACTTTTAACTTTTAACTTATAACATTTATCATAAACAATGGAATTAGCAAAGCAATACAATCCCTCGGAAGTAGAGGACAAATGGTATCAATACTGGCTGGACAACAAGGCGTTCAGCTCCAAACCCGACGGCCGTGAGGCTTATACCGTGGTCATCCCTCCACCGAACGTCACCGGTGTGCTCCACATGGGCCATGTGCTCAACGAGACCATCCAGGACATCCTCGTCCGCCGCGCCCGCATGGAGGGCAAGAATGCCTGCTGGGTGCCCGGCACCGACCATGCCTCCATTGCCACCGAGGCCAAGGTCATCAAGCGCCTCAAGGAGCAGGGCATCAACAAGAGCGACCTCACCCGCGACGAGTTCCTGAAGCATGCGTGGGCATGGACTGAGGAGCACGGCGGCATCATCCTCAAGCAGCTCCGTAAGCTGGGCTGCTCGTGCGACTGGGACCGCACCTCGTTCACCATGGATGAGGTCCGCTCGAAGGCCGTCATCAAGGTCTTCGTCGACCTCTACAACAAGGGACTCATCTACCGTGGCCTCCGCATGGTCAACTGGGATCCTGAGCGTCAGACCGCCCTCTCGGACGAGGAGGTCATCTATCATGACGAGCACTCCAAGTTCTACTACCTTAAATATATGGTAGCCGAGGAGCCCGGCAAGTACGCTGTCGTCGCCACCACCCGTCCTGAGACCATCTTCGGCGATGTGGCTGTCTGCATCAACCCCAAGGAGGAGAAGAACCAGTGGCTCAAGGGCAAGCATCTCATCGTGCCCATCGTCGGTCGTCAGATCCCCGTCATCGAGGACCGCTACGTCGAGATCGGCTTCGGTACCGGTTGCCTCAAGGTGACCCCTGCCCATGACGTCAACGACTACATGCTCGGTCAGACTCACCACCTGCCCACCTACGACATCTTCACCCCCGATGCCCACGTCGACGTCACCTGTCTCGAGCCCGAAATCTACGAGAACTGCAAGCAGTACCAGGGCATGGACCGCTTCGACTGCCGCAAGCAGATCGCCCTCGACCTCAAGGCTGCCGGACTGATGGAGAAGGAGGAGGACTACGACAACAAGGTAGGCTACTCCGAGCGCACCAACGTGCCCATCGAGCCACGCCTCTCGCTGCAGTGGTTCATCCGCATGCAGCACTTTGCCGACATTGCCCTGCCGCCCGTCATGAACGATGACATCATGTTCTATCCCCAGAAGTACAAGTCGACCTATCGCAACTGGCTGGAGAACATCAAGGACTGGTGCATCTCGCGTCAGCTCTGGTGGGGTCATCGCATCCCTGCCTACTACGATGCCGACATCCTCGCCGAGACCGGTCTCGAGAAGTATCCTGCCGACAAGATCATCGTCTCCGAGACCAAGCCTGAAGGCAACTACGTCCAGGACGAAGGCGCACTCGACACCTGGTTCTCCAGCTGGCTGTGGCCTATCTCGCTGTTCAATGGCATCGAGCAGCCTGACAATGAGGAGATCCAGTATTACTATCCCACCGCCGACCTCGTCACCGGTCCGGACATCATCTTCTTCTGGGTAGCCCGCATGATCATGGCTGGCTACGAGTACCAGGGCAAGATGCCATTCCGTCACGTCTACTTCACCGGCATCGTCCGCGACAAGCTGGGCCGCAAGATGTCCAAGTCGCTTGGCAACTCGCCCGATCCACTCGACCTCATCGCCCGCTATGGCGCCGATGGTGTCCGCATGGGCATGATGCTGTCGGCTCCTGCCGGCAACGACATCCTCTTCGACGACTCGCTTTGCGAGCAGGGACGCAACTTCAACAACAAGATCTGGAACTCGTTCCGCCTCGTCCAGGGCTGGACCGTCGCCGACTGCGAGCAGCCTGCTGCAGCCAAGACCGCCTGTGACTGGTTCGATGCCAAGGTCAAGAGCGTCGGCTACGAACTGCAGGATCTCTTCGCCAAGTATCGTCTCTCCGAGGCGCTGATGCTGGTCTACAAGCTCTTCTGGGACGACTTCTCGGCCTGGTACCTCGAGCTCGTCAAGCCCGCTTACGGCGAGCCCATCGACCGCATCACCTACGACAAGACCATCTCCTACTTCGACACGCTGCTCAAGATGCTGCACCCCTTCATGCCTTTCATCACCGAGGCATTGTGGCAGGCCATCACCGAGCGCAAGGAGGGCGAGAGCATCATGTTCGAGACGCTGCCCAAGTACTCTGAGCCTACCGCCGAGGACCTGAAACTCATCGCCGACTTCCAGGCTGCCACCGAGGCCATCGCCGGTGTGCGCACCATCCGTGCCCAGAAGCAGATGTCGCCCAAGGTAGCCGTTGACCTCCTCGTGGTCAATGCCGAGGCTCCGCTCACCGAGGTCATTACCAAGGCAGCCAACGTCAGCAGCATCCAGACCGTCAGCGAGAAGAAGGGCATCTGTGCCTCCTTCATGGTCGGCACCACCGAGTATGCCGTGCCGTTGGGTGACAGCATCGACGTCGAGGCCGAGCTCAAGAAGCTTGAGGCTGACCTCAAGTACAACGAGGGCTTCCTCCAGAAGGTCATGGGCAAACTCTCGAACGAGAAGTTCGTCAATGGCGCTCCTGCCCAGGTCGTAGCTGCCGAGCAGAAGAAGAAGGCCGACGCCGAGCAGAAGATTGCTGCCATCCGCGAGGCTATTGCCGCCCTCAAGGCGTAATCGACAAGTAAATTGGGGTGTCAAATACTCTTTGTTATTGCACCTCATTAAATACGAGACAATGAATAATGTCGTCTTACGGTCCGTCAAGGCTGTGTCCTTGATGCTCATTCGCAGAGACTGACATTATTCATTGTCAATTGAAAATACTCGTTGCCATGAATCTCCACCGTACACTATCCATCCTCCTTCTTTCGTTCGTCTCGGTCCTCACGGCACGAGCCGACTATTCCGAATCCTTCGCTTCGCCCGACAGTTTCGACGCGCGTCCCTGGTGCTTCTGGTACTGGATGCACGGCGCCGTGACGCGTGAGGGCATCACCACCGACCTCGAAGCCATGGCGCAGAACGGTCTGGGCGGCACCTATCTCATGCCCATCAAGAGCATCGAGATGAAGCCCGAACTGGGCGGCACCGTCCGTCAGCTCTCGCCCGAATGGTATGCCATGGTTGACTGGGCAATGCAGGAGTGCGACCGTCTGGGCCTCAAGCTGGGTATGCACATCTGCGATGGCTTTGCCCTTGCCGGCGGTCCATGGATCACTCCTGAGGAATCGATGCAGAAGGTGGTCATGACCCCCATCGACGACACCACCGGCACCACCATCGGCTATTATTCCATTCCTGCGCGCTATGGTACTGCTGACGACTTCTTCGGCTCCATCCCCAGCACCAAGCCTGACCCCGAATCCCTGCTCAAGGTGACGGTCACCGGCGAAGGCGAAGATCTCAGGATCGACACCGTCGGAGGTGGTTTCTCAGCCAAGAAGCCCTTCACCATCGAGTATGCCTTCTCGCGTCAGATCACGTCGCGCGCCCTCGAACTCATTCTGCCTTCGACGCAGTTCCAGGCACAGCGCCTCGACGTCTATGCCAGTGTCGACGGCTATCACTATGATCACGTCAAGCAGCTCGTTCCCGCCCGTACCGGCTGGCAGAACTACATTGCCAACACCACCCATTCCATACCGACCACTACCGCCCGCTATTGGCGTTTCAAGTGGACGCCCGAGGGTACGCTGCCCGGCGCCGAGGACTACGACCAGGCCAAGTGGTCGCCCTCGCTCAAGGTGACGCGCATCCTCTTCCACGAGGCTCCGCGCATCAATCAATGGGAGGGCAAGGCAGGTCAGGTGTGGCGTATCTCGAGCATCGAGCAGAACACGCTGCAGGACGACGAGTACATCCCTCACACGCAGATCTATCAGCTCTTCAGCCGCAACAGCGTACGTAAGGGAGACGGCCGTACCTACTTCCGCCTCGCTTCGGTCAGCACCGGTCTGGACAATGCCACGGGAGGCGACGCCAAGGGCCTGGAGTGCGACAAGTTCAATCGCTCGGCCGTGCGCAAGCAGCTCAATGGCTGGTTCAACAGCCACTTCTACGCCCCCGTCCCCGGTCGCGACAGCCTCGAGCACCTCGAACTGGCACGCCGCGTGCTGAAGTACATGCACGTCGACTCGTGGGAGTGCGGCAGCCAGAACTGGAGCCCCACCTTCGCTGCAGAGTTCCAGCAGCGCCGTGGTTACGACCTGGCGCCCTACCTTCCCTTGCTCGTCGGACTTCCCATCGATGACGAAGCCACCTCCGAGCGCGTCCTGCGTGACGTGCGCCTCACCATCAGCGAGCTCATCGAGGATGTCTTCTTCGACGAGGTGCGCCGTGATGCCGACTCACTGGGCTGCAAGCTCTCCACCGAATGCGTCTGCCCCACGATGGTCAGCGACGGCATGACCCACTACCGCTATGCCGACTATCCCATGGGCGAGTTCTGGCTCAACAGTCCCACGCACGACAAGATCAATGACATGCTCGATGCCGTCAGCGGCGGCCACGCCTACGGCAAGCGCATCATCCAGGCGGAGGGCTTCACTGAAATCCGTGGTGTCTTCAACGAGGATCCAGCCATGCTCAAGCCGCTCATCGACCGCAACTTCTGCCTGGGCATCAACCGCCTCTTCTATCACGTCTATTGTCTCAATCCTGACCCCACGAAGCGGCCCGGCATGACGCTCGACGGCATCGGACTCTTCTTCCAGAAGGGCAATACCTGGTGGGACGAAGGCTCGGAGTTCACCCGCTACGTCACCCGCTGCCAGTACCTGCTTCAGCTGGGTCGTCCGGTGGTCGATGTGGCTGTCTATACGGGTCAGGAGGTGCCGCGCCGTGCCTTCCAGCCCGACCGTCTCGTGCCGATGCTCCCTGGCATCTTCGGCCCCGAGCGTGTCCGGTCCGAACAGGCGCGAATGGCGAATGTGGGCGTGCCTACGGTGGAGCGTCCCGTCGGCGTGAAGTATTGCGTCAATACGTTGACTCCCGAGCAGTGGATCAATCCGCTCTATGGCTATCAGTACGACAGCTTCAACGAAGATGCCCTCAGCCGCACCTCGGTCTCGGAGGGAAGTTTCACCGTCCAGAGCGCGGACGATGCCGCTCCATATTACCGCCTGCTGGTCCTGCCCAAGGCGCATCTGATGGATCCCGATGCTCTGCCTCTGAGTGACCGTGCCCAGGCCAAGGTCGAGTCGCTGCGCAAGGCGGGCGTCAAGGTGCTGACTGCCGACCAGCTGCCTTGGACCGAGACCACCTTCCGTTCGCTCGGCATCGAGCGTGACGTCAACTATCTGCCCGACGGTGTCGCCTATTGCCATCGCTCCAACCCCGACTACGAGATCTACTTCCTCAGCAATCAGACCGATTCGCTCCTCCGCATGAAGCCTGCCTTCCGCGACCACCGCGACCGTCAGCCCGAACTCTGGGATGCCCAGCACGGCACCATCTGCCGCTGGGTAGGGGAGGAGCTCGTGCTGCAGCCTTGCGGATCGACCTTCGTGGTCTTCCCGGCGCAGCCTACCGCCGACAGCCTGCTGGCTCCACAGCTCTCGGACGATCTCAAGCTCGTTCAGACGCTCGCCGACCAGCATTGGCAGATCCACTTCCACGACACGGACATCGACCTCGAGGCCGACACGCTCATCGACTGGAGCCAGAACGACGACGACCGCGTGCGCTACTATTCGGGTCACGCCACCTACAGCACCACCTTCCAGTACGCGACCGAGACTGCAGCGAAGGACAAGCGTGCGAAGAAGGGCGCGGCCGAAACTGTGACCGCCCCGACCGAGTCGCATCGCACCTTCCTCCGCCTCAACTCCGTCGCTAACCTCGCCACCGTCCGGCTCAATGGCCATGATTGCGGCCTCGCCTGGACGGCGCCGTATGAGGTCGACATCACCGATGCCCTCCAGCCTGGTGAGAACCAGCTCGAACTCATCGTGGTCAACACCTGGAGCAATGCCATCCAGGGACATGACGAGGGCAAGGATCCATTCGACAACATCTGGACCAATGCCCGCTTCCGCAAGAAGTCGCCCGACCTGCTGCCCGCCGGCCTGTTCGGTCCCGTCCAGCTCATCGAGAAGTGAGGCCCTGCCTCTTCCTCTGTCCGCAATCCGGCTTATCGGAGTCGCGGCAAATAATATTTGTCATCTCATATTCATCGCTTAAATCAGTCGTTTAACTGTCATTTCAGTAACAAATCATCAAAAAATCGGGAGTTTTGCAAAAAATCTCCCGATTTATTTTGTCGTTTGTCAATAAATCATTATATTTGCACCCGACAAAAGAATGTAAACGTTTGCACAGGACGCCTTGTCCTGTTGCGCAATTAGTGCTATCCAAATTTCAATTTCAGGTTATGTTGAGAATCGCCATCCAATCCAAGGGTCGTCTTTTCGAGGACTGCATGGATCTGCTCAAGGAGTCGGGCATCAAGCTGAGCAATGCCAAGCGCACCCTGCTCATCCCCTCCAGCAATTTCCCCGTCGAAGTGCTTTATCTTCGCGACGATGATATCCCGGAGTGTGTTGCCAAAGGTGTAGCCGACGTAGGTATCGTCGGTCTGAATGAGTTCAAGGAGCGTCAGAAGGACGCCCGTATTGTCAAGGCGCTGGGCTTCTCGAAGTGCCGCCTCTCCCTTGCCATCCCGCAGCTCATCGACTATCCCGGCATCGAGCGGTTCAATGGCAAGACCATTGCCACCTCTTACCCCGGCATCCTGCAGGAGTGGCTCGATGCCAACCACATCACCGCCGACATCCACGTCATCACCGGTTCGGTCGAAATCAGTCCCAACATCGGTCTGGGTGACGCCATCTTTGACATCGTTTCGTCTGGCTCCACGCTGGTCAGCAACCGCCTCAAGGAGGTCGAAGTGGTGGTCCAGAGCGAGGCTGTCCTGATTGCCAACAACAACCTCGATGCCGACAAGGAGGAGACGCTCCAGGAACTTATGTTCCGCTTCGACGCCGTGCGCAATGCCGAGGACAAGAAGTACGTCATGATGAATGTGCCTGACGAGTCGCTGGAGCGCGTCCTTGAGATGCTGCCCGCATCGAAGGCTCCCACCGTCATCAAGCTCGCCACTGAGGGCTGGCATGCCGTCCATACCGTCATTCCCGAGAAGCTCTTCTGGGACCTCGCCGCTCCGCTCAAGGCACTGGGTGCCGAGGGTATCCTGGCACTCAATATCGAGAAGATAGTAATGTAAATCGTTCCTCCTATGACCATCTATACATATCCCACTCGCGAAGAGTGGCCAGCCATCGTCCAGCGCCCCACCTTCGACAACAGCCAACTGCGCGATACGGTGGCTGCCTTGCTCGACCAGATCCGTCAGGGCGGCGATGCCGTGGTCCGTGACCTGGAGGCAAGGTTCGACCACTGCCAGCTCCAGGAGCTCCGTGTCAGCGAGGCAGAGTTCGAGGAGGCTGCCCGGTCGGTCGCCCCGGACCTCGCCGATGCCATTCGTCAAGCAGCACACAACATCTCGCGTTTCCATGAGTCGCAGCGCGGCTTCTATCATAAGGTCGAGACGCAGCCTGGCGTCGTCTGTTGGCAGAAGGCCATTCCCATCGATCGTGTCGGCCTCTACATCCCCGGCGGCACGGCTCCGCTCTTCAGCACTGTGCTGATGCTCGCCATCCCTGCCCGCATCGCCGGTTGTCAGAAGATCGTCCTCTGCACGCCTCCCAATGCGGAGGGTCGTGTCAACTCCGCCATCCTCTTCGCAGCCCAGGTGGCAGGTGTCACCGAGGTCTACAAGTGCGGCGGCGTCCAGGCCATCGGTGCCCTTGCCTACGGTACGGAGTCGGTGCCCAAGGTCTACAAGATCTTCGGTCCCGGCAACCAGTTCGTCCAGATGGCCAAGCAGCTCGTCTCGCTGCGTGACGTTGCCATCGACATGCCCGCTGGACCTTCAGAGGTGGCTGTGGTGGCCGATGCCAATGCCAATCTCGAATATGTGGCGTCGGACTTCCTGAGCCAGGCAGAACACGGAGCCGACTCGCAGGCGGTGCTCTTCACCGACAGCCCCGAGGTGGCTCTCCGCTTCCAGCAGGTCATGGAGGCGCAGCTGGCACGGCTGAGCCGCCAGGAGCTGACCCGCAAGTCGCTCGAGCACTCCAAGGTCGTCGTCATGCACGACCAGCAGGAGCTCATGGAACTCGTCAACGAGTATGCTCCCGAGCACCTCATCCTCAACACTGCGAACTACGAGGAACTCGCCGAGCAGGTGCGCAATGCCGGTTCGGTCTTCATGGGTCCCTATAGCCCTGAGAGTGCCGGCGACTATGTCAGCGGCACCAACCACACCCTGCCCACCAACGGCTATGCCAAGGCATACAATGGCGTCAACCTCGACTCCTATATGCGCAAGGTCACCTTCCAGCACCTCACTCGCGAGGGCTTGCGCGGCATCGGCCCCGTCATCGAGGTCATGGCTGCCGGCGAGCAGCTCGATGCGCACAAGAACGCCGTCACCGTCCGCCTGCAGACGATGTGATGCCATTAAGTTAAAAGTTCTGGTTTCGCGAATGTTCGACGTAGCGCGGAGCTCAATTATGAATTATGAATTATGAATTGTCAATTATCAATTGTCAATTATGAATTATGAATTAGTCATTCGTCCCAACATCCTCGCCCTGGCGCCTTACAGCTGCGCCCGTGACGAGTTCAAGGGCGAAGCCCGCATCTACGTCGATGCCAACGAGAACCCATACAATAACGGGGTCAACCGTTATCCCGATCCGTTACAGCATGAGGTCAAGGCGCTCCTGGCGCCTCTCAAGGGGGTAGGCGAGGAGCAGATCTTCCTGGGCAACGGCAGCGACGAAGCCATCGACCTCGTCTATCGCATCTTCTGCCAGCCCGGCATCGACAACGTCGTCGCCATCAGCCCCTCCTACGGCATGTATCAGGTATGTGCCGACGTCAACGACGTGGAGTATCGGGGTGTGAGCCTCACTGCAGACTTCCAGCTCGACCGTGAAGCCATTGCCGCTCATGTCGATGCCCGTACCAAGGTCATCTGGATCTGCTCGCCCAACAATCCTACGGGCAATGCCTTTGCCCTTGAGGAGATGGAGTGGTTCCTGCAGCAGTTCCCGCAGGTCATTGTCGTGGTCGACGAGGCCTACATCGACTTCTCCAGCCGTGGATCGATGCTCCAGTTGTTGCCCCGCTACGACAACCTCATTGTCCTCCAGACCCTCAGCAAGGCATGGGGACAGGCAGCCATCCGCTGCGGCATTGCCTATGCCAGCCCGGAGATCATCGCCTATTTCAACAACGTCAAGTATCCCTACAACGTCAACCAGCTCACCCAGAAGCAGGCAGTCCGCGTCCTGAGTCATCCCGAGACGCAGCGCCGTCAGGTCGAGGAGATATTGGGACAGCGCGAAGTGCTCCGCCAGCTCCTCTCGATGCTCCCCATCGTCGAACATATCTATCCCTCGGATGCCAACTTCCTGCTGGTGCGCGTCAAGCTCCCCGACATGGCGATTCGGGAATCGGCCGACCAGGTCTATCGCTACCTGCAGCAGCAGGGTGTCATCGTACGCAATCGTACCCGTGTCCACCTCTGCGAAGGCTGTCTCCGCATCACCGTTGGCACCCCCGCCGAAAACGCCGACCTCTACGAGGCGCTCCGTCAATTGTAAATTGTCAAATAGTCAAATAGTAAATTGCGAAACGCTCCGTCAGTTGTAAATTGTCAAATAGTCAAATAGTCAAATAGTCAAATGAGTTACGAATGGAAATTTACCCGCTGTGGTGGCATCACCCGCGTGGATATCAGCACGGCTGAGGACCTGAAGCACCTCGCCGAACTCGACCGCAAGAAGTGGACTGTCCTCTCTTGCCCCGTCTCCGGTCTGGAGATTGATGAGAAGTCGCTCAAGTACATGGACGCCGACCATGACGGCCACATCCGCATCGAGGAAGTCAAGGCCGTCTCGCAGTGGCTCTGTCGCGTCTACAAGGACCTCACCCCCGTCCTCGAGCATTACGACCACCTGCCCCTCAACCTCATCAACCAGGAGGACGAGGAGGGCAAGAAGGTCTACGAGGCAGCTTCGGCCATCCTCACCCAGCTCGGCCAGGACGATGGCGACCTCTCGATGGCCGACAGCGCCGAGTCGCTCGACAGCTACCGCAAGTCGAAGCTCGAGGATGCTCTCGCTGAGGCAAAGAAGGCAGCCGAGGTCTCGGCTCCCTATGGCGACCTCACCGCAGCCGTAGCCGAGGCCTACAAGGCTCTCGATGCCAAGGTGCGCGACTACTTCATGCGTGCCAAGCTCACCCAGTTCTCGAGCGAGAGTGTTGCCGCCCTCGACGTCCAGGTGGCACGTATCGAGGCCATCAGCGCCGACAACCTCACCGAGCGCGTAGCCGAAATCGCTTCGCAGCCTATCGCCCGCATCAAGGAGGGTCAGCTCTCTTTGCCTCTCGATGCCGCCATCAACCCTGTCTGGGCTGACAAGTTCAACGTGATCCGTGGCATCCTCGACCCCAAGGACAAGGAGCTCAGCGAGGAGCAGTGGACCGCCATCGGCACCCTGCTGACCAAGTATGACGAGTACCAGAAGAGCATCTCCATCACTGAGGACGACATCACCCTCGACGACGAGATTGCCTCCAAGCAGCTCGTAGACAAGTTGCTCCACCTCACCCGCGACTTCATGACCCTGGTGGACAACTACATCACCTTCAAGGACTTCTACCGCAAGGACAAGCTCGCCATCTTCCAGGCTGGTACCCTCGTCGTCGACCAGCGCACCTGCGACCTCTGCGTCAAGGTCTACGATGCCGCCGCCATGGCTGCACAGGCTGCCAAGTCGAACATGTACCTCATCACCTGCGACTGCATCAACCAGCCTACCGGCAAGACCTGCACCATCATCGCAGCCATCACCGAGGGCGAGATTGACGACATCTTCGTAGGCAAGAACTGCATCTTCTACGACCGTCAGGGTCTCGACTACGATGCCCGCATCACTGCCATCGTCGACAACCCCATCAGCATCAAGCAGGCTGCCTGGAGCCCCTACCGCAAGTTCGGCAACTTCGTCACCGAGCAGATTGAGAAGTTCGCCGCCGACAAGGAGGCAGGCATCATGAACGATGCCACGGCCAAGTTCACCGAGGCACAGGCCAGCGCCGAGTCGGTCGACACCAGCAAGGCCACCCTCAAGAGCAGCCAGAAGGCTGCCGAGAAGGCCGCTTCGGGCTTCGACATCGCCAAGTTCTCCGGTATCTTTGCCGCCATCGGCATGGCTTTGGGCTACATCGGTTCGTTTGCCCTCAGCATCTTCACCGGCTTCATCTCGCTCGCCTGGTGGCAGATGCCTCTCACCATCCTGGCGCTCCTCATCGTCATCTCTGGTCCCTCGATGTTCCTGGCATGGTTGGCGCTGCGTCGCCGCAACATGGCTCCTATCCTCAATGCCAATGGCTGGGCGGTCAATGCTGATGCCAAGATCAACCTGCCTTTCGGCAACACCCTCACCACCGTCGCCAGCTATCCTATGCGTCTCAAGGGTCAGAAGGACGAGTACGACGACTCGACCAACCCGCTCCTCAAGGCGCTCTATTGGCTCATTGCCCTCTTCTTCATTGCCCTTATCATTGGCAATGCCATTGGTTACAGCAGCAAGGACACCATCGCCAAGATGAAGGGTGTGGCCAAGGGCGTCACCAGCTTCGTGCTGCCCAGCGACAGCGACTCCATTGCCAACGACTCTCTGCCTTGGTACAAGTCGTTCTTCGGCCTGGGCAAGGCTGACTCCACCGTCGTCGACTCCCTTGCGCCCATCCCTGCCGAGCCTGCCGTCCAGGAGGTGCTCGAGACCGCTGAGGATGCCGCTGACAGCCTCTCCGAGGTGCTCGGCTCCGTCGCTGATGTCACTGCCGACGATGTCGCCAAGGCCGTACTAGATTCAGTAGGAAATAGTAAATCAGAAAATAAGTAA